>Ga0209400_1000847_pt1 | contig 26394 bp, 21 predicted proteins | sample M_130807_EF_Meta_FD_187313 | JGI IMG/M metagenome (GOLD analysis project Ga0209400, IMG submission 187313) | Freshwater microbial communities from Lake Montjoie, Canada to study carbon cycling - M_130807_EF_MetaG (SPAdes) (version 2) | ecosystem: Environmental > Aquatic > Freshwater > Lake... | reverse complement strand
AGACCAAAAGGAACTCTAACTTCTTTGATGTTTAGGCCATTTGGTCTGTGGATATCTCTAACGCTTTCACCGATTGGGTCGTTTAGCAGTATCAGCTCGGCTAAAGCTACCTTTAGTGAATCAATGCGCTCCGTGTTTAGAGCAAGGCGATCCTGAAGTGATTGCTGCACACCAGAATCTTGAGCAAGCTTTAGATCTAGATGATTGGCGACAAGAATCTCTTCTGAGCGCACTGTTAGCAGAACCGAAACAGATTTGAGAATGTCATTCTTTTGCTGCGTAGTTAGAAGGCCTAAAGCACTTGATGCTGCTTTGGCTTTCTTGATTAGATCTAGTGCACTCACTTTGACTCCCTAGCCTGGAACCAGGTTCCAACACGCTCCCCTGAAAGAACTGCTGCTGCATTATCGATGGAAGTCAGTAATACTGTGATGCCATGCTCTCTTGCATACTTAGCTGCTTCGATCTTGGTCTCTGCACCACCGGTGCCAACTGTTGAAGCTGATCCACCTATCTTGATAGTTGAAAGATCATCTTCTGGTTCAACCCATTCAATCTTCTGTGAACCCACTTCAGTTGGTGGTCTGTCATAGAGAGCATCAACATCACTTAGCAATATCAGTGCATCTGCCTGGGCGAGCACTGCAACTAGGGAAGCCAACTTATCGTTATCACCGAAGGCAATTTCTTGGGTTGCAACTGTGTCATTTTCATTGACGATAGGAATTACTTTGAGATCCAGTAAGCGACCAATAGCCTTACTAGCGTTATCGCTGGTCTCTGCTTGTTCAAAATCCCCTGCAGTCAGCAGAACTTGACCTGCGATGATGTTAAATCTTTCTAGGCTCGATTCATATCTACCCATGAGCTTGCTTTGACCAACTGAAGCTAATGCTTGCTTGGTAGCTAAATCTGTTGGCTTCTCTGTCAGGTTTAGAAGTGGCAGACCTGTTGCAATCGCACCTGAGGTTACCAAGATTATTTCCTGGCCCAACAAAGAAGATTTTGCAATAGCTTCAACTAGTAAATCCAGATTCTTTTCTTTAGCACCAGTTATTGAAGATGAGCCTACTTTGACTACTATTCTTTTGGCCTTAGGGATGTCCCTGTGATCTGAGAGCTTCATTTCTGCTCCTCGACACCTACTTGTTCAGGCTCTTCTGATTGGTTGTCAGGATCTTCTTCAGAACCAATTTCATAGGAAATGATTGGGTTACCTTCGGCTGCCATTTCCTTACGCATAACTGCTCTGGCATCCATCATCTCTTGGTACTCACGACGTCTATCGATGTTGGTTCTTCGCTCGCGAAGATCAAGTCTTGGGTCAGTTCCACGAGGAGCTGCAATTAGTTCACCAGCAGAAGCGATGGTTGGCTCCCAGTCGAAGATAACTCCATCTTTACCAGCACCAATAACAACGGTTGAGCCCGCTACAGCTCCTGCCTTGAGAAGTTCATCTTCAAGACCTAGCTTGGCTAGACGATCCCCTAGATAACCAACCGCTTCTTCGTTACCAAACATGGTTTGAGCAACCCAGCGCTCAGGCTTAGCACCGATAACTCTAAAGATCTCCCCGTCTCCGTAAGCTTCCTTTTTGACGGTGAACTTATTCTCTTCACGCTTAGTGTTCATCAGGTGAATACGAGGTCTAGCAGGAACCTTAGATTTAGCTTCTCTGTGAGCCTTGACTAGCTCTGCTAGAGCAAAGTTCAACTCTCTAAGACCTTCGCGGGTAACCGCTGAGATTAGGAAAACTTTGTATCCACGTGCTTCTAGTTCAGGCTTTACAAATTCAGCCATGTCTCTGCCATCAGGAACATCAATCTTGTTTAGTGCAATCAGCTGCGGTCTCTCAATAAGAGGAAGTTCACCTTCAGGAACTTCATACAAAGCTAGTTCGTTCAAGATTAGATCTAGATCGCTGATTGGATCTCTATTTGGCTCTAGAGTTGCGCAGTCCAAGACGTGAAGTAACGCAGCACATCTTTCAACGTGTCTAAGGAACTGAAGTCCTAGCCCTTTGCCTTCGCTAGCGCCTTCAATAAGACCTGGCACATCAGCAACAGTGAATCTAACTTCACCTGCTTGAACTACTCCTAGGTTTGGGTGCAGGGTCGTGAATGGGTAATCAGCAATCTTTGGCTTAGCTGATGAGATAGCGGCAATCAGAGAGGACTTACCTGCAGATGGATAACCAACAAGGGCAACATCAGCGACGGATTTGAGTTCAAGGATGACATCTCCGCGCCAACCCGGCACACCCAACAATGCAAAACCAGGAGCTCTGCGCTTTGAAGAGGAAAGTGAAGCATTACCTAAACCACCGTTACCACCTTCAGCAACAACTAGTTCCATACCTGCTTCATCAAGGTCAGTAATGATTTTGCCATCAGCTGATCTAACTACAGTTCCAACTGGAACTTTTAGGACAACGTCTTTACCGGTTGCTCCATTACGGAAATCCCCAGCACCATCGCCACCATCTCCTCCGGAGCGGTGCGGGCTGAAGTGATATTCCAAAAGAGTTGTTGTGTTGGCATCGGCAATGAGTGAAATAGTTCCACCGTTACCGCCATCAGCACCATCAGGACCAGCCAGTGGCTTGAACTTTTCACGTTTGACAGAAACACAACCATCGCCACCGTCACCAGCACGAAGGTGCAGAGTAACTTGATCTACGAATGTCACCATGAGTTACTCCTTTCTAGTACCCTCAAAAACACAGAAGGCGAGCACATTGGCTCGCCTGCTGAATGAAAAACCTTTTAGTTCGGATAGAACCTAAGCCGCAACAACGATGTTGACTACGCGACGTCCGCCTTTTTCACCGAACTGAACTGCACCTGCAGAAAGAGCAAACAGGGTGTCGTCCTTGCCACGGCCTACGTTACGACCTGGGTGGAAGTGAGTTCCACGCTGACGGACAATGATTTCACCTGCGTTAACTTCTTGACCTGAGTAGCGCTTGACTCCTAGACGCTGAGCGTTAGAGTCGCGGCCGTTACGGGTTGAGGAAACACCTTTTTTGGATGCCATTTTTTAGATCCTTTACTTACTTGATCTCAGTAACCTGAACGCGAGTCAGGTCGGCACGGAAACCCATGCGCTTTTTGTAACCGGTCTTGTTCTTGTACTTCTGGATAACAATCTTTGGACCACGTAGGTCACCTAGAACAGTTGCTGTTACCTTCACCTTGGCTAGTGCCTCAGCTTCATGTGTAACCTTATCGCCATCAACTAGCAATAGAGCGTGCATCTGAATGGTGCCGCCGGCTTGTGCCTTTAGACGATCTAGCGTGACGATGGTGCCTACTGACACCTTTTCTTGGCGGCCACCCGCGCGGACTACTGCGTAAACCACAGATATACCCTTTGTTCGAAAAAACTTGAATTTGGAAGTGTTGCTAGTTATTCAGGCAACAAGTTTCAATCTTAGCCTGCACTTGCCTGCTTAGCAAACCTCTTTGCCCTATTTCTTGCCCTATTTATCCTCGCCAGGGGTTATTTCCCCACCACTGGAGACCCTTCGGGACTTGCGTTTCGAAGGAGTTCCGCCAGGTGCTTCAGGCAGGGCCTCAAGAACTGTTTCTAGGGTTTTTGGAGCAATCTCAGCTGTTCCCATACTTGAGGCAGCAATCTTGGACATCAGGTTCTTGGCTTCTTCCGCCTTTTCAGGGGTTACCACCTTGGCTGGTTCAAGTCTTGGCTTGTTCTGCTCTACTTCAGGCTTTGGGGCATTATTTTGCTTGTTCTTACCCTTGTTTTTGCCCTTGTTGTTGTCCCGGTTATTGTCCCTATTGTTGTCTCTGTTGTTGTTCTGGCGTTGTGGTCTGTCGTCATCTTCAATGTGCTTGTTCTTTAGAACAGGTTCGTGATGGACGATAAGACCTCTGCCGGCACAGGTTTCACAAGGCTCGGTGAAGGCTTCTAGAAGTCCGATACCGATCTTCTTACGAGTCATCTGGACTAGCCCAAGGGAAGTAACTTCAGCGACCTGGTGTTTGGTTCTGTCTCTGGAGAGGCATTCCATGACTCTTCTGAGTACTAGGTCACGGTTGGATTCAAGAACCATGTCAATAAAGTCGACAACGATGATTCCACCGATGTCGCGTAGACGAAGCTGACGAACAATTTCTTCAGCGGCTTCAAGGTTGTTCTTAGTAACAGTCTCTTCAAGGTTTCCACCGGACCCGATGAACTTACCGGTGTTCACATCAACTACTGTCATGGCTTCAGTTCGATCGATAACCAATGAACCACCAGAAGGTAGGTATACCTTGCGGTCTAGTGCTTTGATGATCTGCTCATTGATTCTGAAGTGGTCAAAAGCATCGCCTTCGCCTCTGAATCTTTCAACACGCTCCAGCAGATCTGGTGCAACATCCTTTAGATATCCTTCAATGGTGGCAAAAGGAGCATCGCCATCAATGATCATCTTCTGGAAATCTTCATTGAAGACATCTCTAACAATCTTGATTAGCAGATCTGGTTCAGAACTTAGTAGTGATGGTGGCGTTGAGATCTCAGCATTACGGCTAATTTCTTCCCACTGAATCTGCAGTCTTTGCACATCTTCAGTTAGCTGCTCTTCAGTAGCGCCTTCAGCAGCAGTTCTAATAATCACACCAGCATCTGGCGGCAGAATCTCCTTCAAGATCTTCTTTAGGCGAGTTCTTTCGCTTTCAGGAAGCTTGCGGCTGATTCCGTTCATGTTGCCGTTAGGCACATAAACCAGGTAGCGTCCAGGCAGTGAAACTTGAGAAGTTAGGCGAGCACCTTTTTGACCAACTGGATCTTTAGTTACCTGAACTAGGACCTTATCTCCTGATTTGAGAGCAAGCTCAATCTTGCGAGGTTGGTTACCAACTTCTGCTAGCTCCCAGTCAACTTCTCCGGAATAAAGAACTGCGTTACGGCCACGACCGATGTCAACGAAAGCTGCTTCCATGGAAGGAAGAACGTTTTGGATTTTACCTAGGTAGACATTGCCAATTAGAGAAGTATCTTGAGCCTTAGCTACATAGTGCTCAACCAAGATCTTGTCTTCTAGAACACCAATTTGAATCTTGTCATCTTTGCTTCTAACCACCATTACGCGATCAACAGCTTCACGACGAGCTAAGAACTCAGATTCAGTTATACGAGTTGAACGTCTACCAGAATCCCTGCCGTCACGTCTTCTCTGCTTCTTAGCCTCTAGACGAGTTGAACCTTTAACTCTGGTTGGTTCATTGCTCGGAGCTTTAGGTTCACGAGGCGTTCTTACCTTCACTACAACATTTGGAGCAAGCTCACCTTCAACAGCTTCACCCGATCTTCTACGAGATCTCACTCTACGGTGTGAATCATCAGCAGGACTGTCATCAATGATTGTTGGTTTGCCTCGACGGGTATTAACCGTTGGCGTAGGTAGGTCAGGTGCTTGGAAGATAAGTGAGAAACCAGCTGCTGGCGAAACTACTTTAGGCTCTTCAACCTTGGCTTCTTCCTTTGGCTCTGCTTCCTTCTTTTTAGATTTCTTCTGCGGAGCAATTACTTCGGCAACAACCTCGGCAACTATTTCCTTAGCGCCACGCTTGCGAGCAGGCTTGGTCGGTTCAATAACTTCTTCAACCGGTAAATCATTATTCTTTTTCTTCACCATTTAAGGTGCTCCATACCCGGTAAATCCCCTAGGCCACACTCACTAGGTTTTTCACCTAACAACTCGTGTTATTCACTTTTGCGAACAACTAAATCTAAATAATGCAGGAACTTATTTTTCTGAGACTACTTAGGCTGCCCCTTGGGCCTTACGTGTAAGCGTCTAAAAAGTACCTGCGAAACCTTTGTTTATCTCTGTGTGGAGGAGACCAACTAGTTCCAGTATGGCACTAAAGGGCTCAATTGCAAGGGATTGAATGCCTAACCTGAGATTTTGCCGGTGTGAAATAGGCGCTAATTAGCCATTTTCCAGCCGAATGACATGGATTACGCCAACCCTGCCATGGCATACTTGCTCTATGAGCGAGATGAAAACAACAGAGAACACAGGAATAAGTGCCCCGAGATCTCTTGCCCTTGTACTAATAATCTTCGGAATTATTGGTTGGATAGGTGCCTTTTCACTCACCCTTGAACGCATCCACGTTGCCACAGATCCAGGCGCAACTCTTGGTTGTGACCTAAACATCTTCATCTCCTGCAAGACCGTGATGCTAACCTGGCAAGCTAAGCTCTTCGGATTCCCGAACTCTCTGATTGGTATCGCAGCTTTCATGGCTCCGATCATCGTCGGGTTTGCCATCCTTGCAAAGGCTCAATTTGCTAAGTGGTTCTGGCGATTGTTCCTTGTAGGAAACTTCTTTGGATTCTTGTTTGTTCTATGGCTATTTAGCCAAAGCCTTCTAGTCATTAACGTTCTATGCCCTTACTGCATGGTGGCCTGGACCGGAATGATTCCAATCTTCGTAACCCTCTTCTTATTCAGCGCTCGAGAAGACATCATTCCAATGCCTATTCGCACAACCGCTATTTGGGATAGCGCGTTTTCAAAAGCTTGGATTTGGGTTCTTCTAACATTCTTCATAATCATTGCCGCAATTACCATTAGGTTCTGGACAAGATGGATTCCAATGTTTACCCAGCTTGGTTGGATCTAGTTCAAAACTAGAACCAGAGCGCAAGCTCGCGGGTTGCTGACTCAACTGAATCTGAACCATGCACTAGGTTCTGCTGAACCTTTAGACCCCAGTCTCGACCTAGGTCTCCTCGGATGGTGCCAGGTAATGCAACTGTTGGATCTGTGGCTCCAGCTAGTGCTCTAAAACCTTCGATAACTCGGCTGCCCTCGACCTTTAGTGCAACAACATCGCCTGATGCCATGAACTCAACAAGTGGTTCATAAAAAGGCTTTCCTTCGTGCTCGGCATAGTGCTTGGCTAAAAGTTCCTTGGAAGGAGTTAGTTTCTTGACATCAGCAATTACATAGCCTTTGGCTTCAATTCTGCGAATGATTTCACCAATCAGGTTTCTTTTCACACCATCTGGCTTTATTAATACAAGTGTTTGCTCAGTCATTATTTGTTCTCCTCGATATCCAATTTGATTTCAAAAGTATTTTCTGCTGCCCTGTTCTTCTTAGCAAGGTCAATGGTGTACCCAGCAATCATTGCCCAACCCCAGAAGCCCACAAAGATGATGGAAATCAGCAGCATCCAAGGCACTAGGAACGAAACTACAAGAAGCAGTATCTGAAGTGCCCAGCCAAACCAATAGGAACCTGGTTTACCTAGGTAGCCAGGAGTCAGAATCAAGACTGCCGAAAAAGCTAGTCCAAAAGCCCAGACTGTTGGACCGTCGGCAACTTTTAAGCCAAATGCAACCAGTGTTCCAAAGAACACCACGAATGATTCAAATGCCAACACCATAGAACCTAAAGTTCTTCTTACTGAGCGATTAGACATCTGAATCCTCCTGGATTTGACGGAACTTGAGTACATCCCCTATCAAAGATACAGTTCCTGTGACAACGATTGTTGAATTAGGAGTTGGCGGAAGTTTAACCTCTGCTAACGAGAGCGCATCTCTAAAGTCGTCTTCGACGCTAACTCGATCAGCACCAAAGATTTCTCTAGCAAGTGTTGCTAGCTGTGCTGTGTCAGCGGCTCTGACACTGGTGCTCTTAGTGATAATAATTTCTGCCATTACGGTTTCTAGATGCTTCAAGATACCTTCGGCATCTTTCTCGCCAAGGATAGAAACAACTCCAACAACATGCGGCAAGCCAAATGAGTTCTCCAGAGCAGAAGCCAGAGATGCAGCACCGTGTGGATTGTGCGCAGCATCCAAAATGATTCTTGGAGATCTACTAACGACCTGTAACCGGCCAGGTGATGAAACATCAGCAAGTGCGGGACGTAAGATGATGTCTGAAATCGGTGCTGTGGCTCCACCAATGAATTCTTCAACAGCAGCTATAGCAACAGCAGCGTTAGCTGCTTGGTAAGCACCGTGTAACGGGATGAATAGGTTCTCGTATGTTCCAGCCAGGCCTTGAACTGAGAAGGTAATACCAATCTCTGATTCAACAAATTCTGTGACTGTAAAATCCTGTCCCAAGATTCTGAAAGTGTCACCTACTTCGTTAGTGACTCTCTCCAGTACTTCAAGAGCTTCTTTAGGTTGGACTGCAGAGACGACTGCAGCACCTGATTTGATGATTCCTGATTTGGTTTCTGCAATCTCAGCAATGCTTTGGCCAAGGCGTTCTTGATGATCTAGATCAATGGGAGTAAAAACTGCAACATCACCATCTGCGACGTTGGTTGAATCCCAAGCTCCACCCATACCCACTTCAAGAACTAGAACATCGATAGGTGCATCAGCAAAAGCAGCAAAGGCAAGAACTGCCAGTGCTTCGAAGAAGGTAAGCCTTGACTCCCCTTGTTCCAGTAGTTCGTTATCAACCAAGTCCAGGACGGGTTCAATGTCTTTGAATACTTCATAAAGTATTTCGTTAGAGATTGGTTCACCATCTAACGCGATGCGCTCATTGAGGTTTATCAGATGAGGACTTGTGAACCTACCGGATCTAAGACCATGCTCTCGAAGTATTCTTTCAATGATTCGAGAAGTACTGGTCTTACCGTTAGTGCCGGTGATGTGAATTACTCGGTAAGACCTTTGTGGATCACCTAATAGTTCAACTGCTCTTCTAGTTGGTTCGAGTCTTGGACGAAGCTTGTGCTCAGGAATTCTAGCCATGAGCGAGCTTTCAATTTCTTGAATCATTCTTAGGGCATCTGATTCAGAACTCATAACTTTCTCACCACGATGCCGATAGGAAGATCATCGCCAACAGTTGTGCCTTCGCCTTCAACATCACCAATAGTTGATTCAAGTTCAAGGGTTAGAGTTTCTGATTTCACGAGTTCTTCGTGTGTGGCTACCGCATCTAAAACATCTTGGCCTGCTGTAATGACCAACTTGATGCGGTCACTAACATCTAGGTCAGCATCCTTGCGGGCTTGTTGAACTGCACGAATGACATCGCGAGCAATTCCTTCAACTTCTAGTTCGATAGTAACTCTTGAATCAAGCAAAACGAAACCGCCAGAAGGCAAAATACCGATTAGGTTTACAGACTCCGAAGCATCAGAAAGGTCTGCAACTAAATCAATCTCGTATTCACCTTCAACTAATTCAATGCCACCACAAATAACCTTGCCGTTATCTTCGGACCATTCACCTGACTTTGAAGCTCCGATAACCTGCTGAACTTGCTTACCAACTCTTGGGCCTAGAACTCTTGAGTTCACAGTCAGTCTCTTGATAACACCGAACTCATTAGTGGAATCCAATGACAGTTCAACCAAATCAATTGATTTGACGTTTAGCTCTTCAGCAATGATGTCAACGAACTCCGATAGTTCACCGGCGTTCTTGGTCACCACGGTCAACTTAGCTAGTGGCAAACGAACTCTAAGTCCATTTACTTTTCGTAGACCATTGGCAACCGATGAAACAAGTCTGACCTGGTCCATAGCAGTCATAAGCTTGTCATCGCTTTGCAGTGCTTCATGATCAGGCCACTCTGTTAGGTGCACTGATCTCATACCGGTTAGACCTTGGAAGACTTCCTCAGCAATCAATGGCAGCATAGGTGCAGCAACTCTGGTCATAATCTCAAGCACTGAATACAAGGTGTTGAAAGCCTGCGGGTCACCATCCCAGAATCTAGCTCTAGATCTTCTGACGTACCAATTGGTTAGCACATCAGCGAAGTCTCGAAGTTTTGCTGCTGCACCGAAAGTATCAAATGCATTGAGATCTGTTGATACTCCAGCAACCATCTCACGAGTCTTGGCAACAAGGTATCTATCTAAAACATCTTCACTTGAAAGATCAAACTTGGCTTCATAGTTAGCCGCGTTGGCGTAGAGAGTAAAGAAGTAGTAGGTATTCCAAAGTGGCAGAAGTACCTGTCTAGTTCCTTCTCTAATTCCCTGCTCGGTAACTGACATGGTTCCACCACGAAGGATAGGTGAAGATAGTAAGAACCAACGCATCGCATCTGAGCCATCACGATCAAATACCTCATTCACATCTGGATAGTTACGAAGTGATTTAGACATCTTCTGTCCATCACTACCCAAAACAATTCCGTGAGAGACAGCAGTCTTGAAAGCTGGTCTATCAAATAGTGCAGTTGATAACACGTGCAGGGTATAGAACCAGCCACGGGTTTGACCTGAGTACTCAACGATGTAATCACCAGGGCTGTGGCTATCAAACCAGTCACTGTTCTCAAATGGATAGTGCACCTGAGCAAAAGGCATTGAACCAGATTCAAACCAGCAGTCCAAGACTTCTGGCACTCTAACCATCATGGACTTACCGGTTGGGTCATCAGGGTTTACCCGAGTTAGGTGATCAATGGTTGGTCGGTGGAAGTCATCAACTCGAACACCAAAGTCGGCTTCCATTTCATCTAATGAACCGTAGACATCTACACGTGGATAGTTCGGATCCGTTGACTTCCAGACTGGAATTGGTGCTCCCCAGAAACGATTGCGAGAGATAGCCCAGTCTCTTACGTTCTCTAACCACTTTCCGAAAGAACCATCTTTAGTGTGTTCTGGAACCCAGTTGATCTCTTGGTTTAGTTCAAGCATTCTTGTCTTTAGTTTTGTTGTTTCAACAAACCAAGAAGAAACAGCTTTATAGATCAACGGATTCTTACAGCGATAACAGTGTGGATAGGGGTGGTCATAGCTTGCTTGCTTTAGTAAGCGACCCATATCTTTTAGTTTCTGTGTGATTGGCTTGTTAGCTTCGAATACGTGTTGCCCAACAAAGTCAGTAATAACGGAGTTGTATTCGCCACGCTCGTTTACTGAAACATAAACAGGGATACCGGCAGCTTCACAAAGCTTCTGGTCATCTTCACCGTATGCCGGTGCCTGATGAACAACACCGGTACCTTCGTTATCAGCAACATAATCACCAACAATGATCTGCCAAGCATTGCCGACATCAAACTTAGATTCATCGGCATAGTAATCAAATAGTCTTTCGTATCTGATTCCAGACAGTTCTTTACCAAGAACGCTCTCTTCGATTGCAGCATTTGCTGCATCAATATCTTCGAAGCCAAAGTCCTTGAGGTGATTGCCAACTAGGGACTTCGCTAGCAGATACTTTCCTGACTCGGTATTGATAACTGCATACTCAATCTCAGGTCCAACAGCTAGTGCAAAGTTTGTTGGCAGTGTCCAAGGAGTTGTTGTCCATGCAAGAACTTTTACTCCAGCAAATCTTTGACCCTCAAGAATGGGGAAGGTAACAGTTACGGTCTGGTCTTGTCTGTTCTGGTAGACATCTTCATCCATACGAAGCTCATGGTTTGAAAGAGGTGTTTCACATCTCCAGCAGTAAGCAAGAACTTTGAAGCCTTCGTAGATCAAACCTTTTTTGTGAAGTTCCTTGAAAGCCCACAGCACGCTCTCGGTGTATGGAGCGTCAAGCGTCTTGTAGTCATTTTCGAAATCAACCCAGCGAGCCTGTCGGGTTACATATGTTTCCCACTCTTTGGTGTATTTCAGCACTGAAGTACGGCAATAGTCGTTGAACTTGTCGATACCGAACTTCTCAATTTCAGGTCGACCTGAGATCTTTAGTTGTCTTTCGGCTTCAACTTCAGCAGGAAGACCATGGGTATCCCAACCAAAGCGTCTTTCCACCCTGAAACCCTGCATGGTTTTGAACCTTGGAACAGTGTCTTTGGCATAACCGGTTAGTAGGTGGCCGTAGTGTGGCAGTCCATTAGCGAAAGGAGGGCCATCATAAAAGACGAACTCGGGAGCATTTTCGTCCTTGCGCTGGTCGATAGAGGCTGGAAAAGTCTTGTCTTTAGCCCAAAACTCTAGGATTGACTCTTCAATGGCTGGAAACGAAGGGCTAGCTGGGACCTGGTCTCTGATGCCAAAAGAAGCTCCACTATTTTTGGGATACATGGCTTGCTCTCTGGGTTTAGGGGTAAAAGTTCTAATCTCAATGTTAATCTTAATCAACCTAACTTTTTGGAGAAGCACAACGTGACCACAAGCCACGAAACCCCTGATTTCAGAGCCCCAGCCTCAACCCCTGAACGCGTAGGCGTTGAAGGTCTAGAAGAGAAATGGGCTCTAGCCTGGGAAACCGACGGAACATACAAGTTCAGAAGAGATGTCGATAAGGCTCAGGTCTTCTCAATTGACACTCCCCCGCCAACAGTTTCGGGCTCACTACACGTAGGTCACGTCTTTAGCTATACACACACCGATGTGGTTGCCAGATTCCAACGTATGCGTGGCAAAGAGGTTTACTACCCAATGGGTTGGGATGACAATGGCCTACCAACTGAGCGACGTGTGCAGAACTACTTCGGAGTTCGTTGCGATCCGTCATTGCCATATGTTGAGAACTTCACTCCTCCATACGAAGGAGGAGATAACAAGTCCTCTAAGGCAGCAGACCAGATTCCTATCTCAAGAAAGAACTTTATTGAGCTCTGCGAGAAGCTAACCGCTGAAGATGAATTGCAGTTTGAAGCGCTATGGCGTCAGCTTGGTGTCTCAGTGGACTGGGACCAGACTTACCAAACCATCTCCCCTGCGGCCCAAAAGGTTTCCCAGCAAGCATTTTTGAATAACCTCTCCCGAGGTGAGGCGTATCAGTCAATGGCTCCAACACTTTGGGATGTGACTTTCAGAACTGCAGTTGCTCAAGCAGAACTAGAAGATAGAGATCAGCCAGGTGCCTATCACCGTGTTGGTTTTGACGGCCCTGATGGCAAGGTCTTTATTGAAACCACTCGACCTGAACTTATCCCTGCCTGTGTCGCACTAGTTGCTCACCCAGATGATGAAAGGTACCAGCCACTATTTGGTAAGACTGTAAAGACTCCATTGTTTGGGGTTGAAGTTCCAGTTCTTGCCCATCGCCTAGCTCAGATTGACAAGGGCTCAGGTATCGCCATGATCTGTACATTTGGTGATCTAACAGATGTGATCTGGTGGCGTGAACTAGATCTTCCTAATCGAGCAATTATTGGTTGGGATGGTCGACTACTTGAAACTGCTCCTGATGTAATTAGCACCCCTGAAGCATTGGCTGTCTATGCAGAACTTGCAGGAAAGACTGTGTTCTCAGCAAAGACGAGAATCGTTGAACTACTTCAAGAATCAGGAGATATGGTTGGCGAACCTAAGCCAATTACTCACCCAGTTAAGTTCTTTGAAAAAGGTGACCGTCCACTAGAAATAGTTTCAACCAGACAGTGGTATATCCGAAACGGTGGAAGAGACGCAGATCTTCGCTCTCGACTACTAGAACTAGGAAAGGAACTAAAGTTCCACCCTGATTTCATGAGAGTTAGATATGAGAACTGGGTCAATGGTCTAACCGGTGACTGGCTTATTTCAAGACAACGATTCTTCGGTGTTCCAATTCCTGTTTGGTATGCACTTGATGCAAACGGTGAACCTGATTTCGACAGAGTTTTAGTCCCAGCGAATGAACTACTTCCTATTGACCCATCAACCGATGTTCCTGCAGGTTACACAGAGTCACAACGTGGAGTTGCTAACGGTTTCATCGGAGAAGTTGACATCATGGACACCTGGGCAACCTCTTCCCTAACCCCACAACTTGGTGGTGGCTGGTTAGATGATCCAGAGAAGTTCGAAAAAGTTTTCCCTTACTCTCTTCGCCCTCAGGGTCAAGACATTATTAGAACCTGGTTGTTCTCAACCGTTCTTCGATCACAACAAGAACATGGCGTATTGCCTTGGGCAGATGCAGGTATCTCTGGTTGGATTTTAGATCCTGACCGTAAGAAGATGTCTAAGTCCAAGGGCAACGTAGTTACCCCTAATGATCTTCTAGTTGAACACTCTTCAGATGCTGTTCGTTACTGGGCTGCTTCAGCTCGACTAGGAACAGATGCCGCCTTTGATACCGGCATGATGAAGATTGGTCGAAGGCTTGCTATCAAGGTTCTAAACGCTGCCAAATTTGTGTTGAGCTTTGATGCTCCAGCTCCCAATGCGAAGGTAACTGAACCTATTGACCAGAGCTTGCTACTAAACCTTGCTGAAGTGGTCAGAGATGCCACTATTGCATTCGAGAACTACGATCACACCAAAGCACTGGAACTAGCTGAGAAGTTCTTCTGGAACTTTACCGATGACTACCTAGAGCTCGTGAAAGAACGTGCCTACGGTCAAGGTGAATTCAATGCCCACGAGCAGGCTTCTGCTCTAGTTGCTCTTCGCCAAGCTCTGCTAACTCTTCTTCGTTTGTTTGCCCCATTCCTACCTTTCGCCACAGATGAGGTCTGGTCCTGGTGGCAGAGTGGCAAGGGCTCAATTCACCGAAGTTCATGGCCAACGCCTCAAGAACTAAACCAAGATCTTGATGCTTCAAACATCGACCTATTAGCCCTAGCCTCCCAAGCATTGTTTGGCACTCGTAAGGCTAAAAGCGATGCCAAGGCTTCAATGAAAGCTGATGTGGTTAGTGCAAACCTGGTTGCACCTGAGGAAATGATTTCAAGACTTGAGCTACTATCCCCTGATCTAAAGGCGGCCGGTCGTATAGCCGCACTTTCCTTTGTTTCGGGTCAAGAGTTAGCAGTAACAGAGGTTGTTTTAGCCGCTACTGAATAACTTTTCGGCAAAATTCGATAGGACGGCGCTTTTCGAAGGCTAGGCTTTTGCTCATGACCTTTGAAAATGAGAACCCATTCGCCCTTCGTTCAACTCTTGAGTATGAGATGCCTGACTTCACTCGCATCAATGATGAGAGTTACCTACCTGCCTTCCATGCTGGCTGTGCCGAGCAATTGCATGAAGTCCACGAAATCATCAAGCAGGATGAAGTAACCTTCGAAAACACCATTGTTGCTATGGAGCGCAGCGGTCAGCTACTTATGCGTGTGCTAACTGTTTTCTACAACAAGTCCTCTAGCGACACAACAGATCGACTAGATGAAATCGAAGAAGAGCTAGCTCCTAAGCTCTCCGCTCACACCGATGCCATCAGATTGAACCAGGCTCTATTCGGTCGAGTAAAAGACCTATACAGCAACCGCGATTCACTGGAACTAAACAACGAAGATGCTTGGCTGCTAGAGCGTTACTACATGGACTTCACTCACGCAGGTGCTCATCTAAGCGATGCTCAGCGTGAAGAACTAAAGGGCCTAAATGAAGAGCTCTCTAAATTAGAGACTCTCTTTGGCAAGAACCTGCTAACCGACACCAACGACCTAGGTGTTGTTGTTGACGATGTTGCCGAACTTGATGGACTCTCAGAAAACGAGATTGCTGCTTGTGCAGCTGCGGCTAACGCTCGTGGACTAGAAGGTAAGTGGCTTGTCGGTATGGTGAACTTCACCGGTCACCCACTGCTATCTAGCATGAAGAACCGTAGCCTTCGCGAACGAGTCATGAAGAACTCCCTAATCAAAGGTGCTCGTTCAAATGAGAACGACAACCGTCCGGTTATCTTGCAGATTGTAAAACTCCGCGCCAAGAGAGCTGAGTTATTCGGTGTGAAGACACACGCTGAACACGTGCTACAAGACCGTAACGCTCAGAACCCAACTAACGTTCACAACATGCTCAAGCAGATTGCTCCAGCAGCAGTTAGAAACGCAAGAGCAGAAGGTGCTGATCTCCAGAAAGCCATCGACGCAAGTGGCGAAAGCTACTCGCTGGAGTCATGGGACTGGGACCTATACACCGAAGCAGTTCGTATGGAGAAATACAACCTAGACACAACCGCAATGCGTCCATACTTTGAACTTGAAAGAGTCCTTCACGACGGTGTGTTCTTTGCAGCTAACAAGCTTTTCGGAATCTCATTCAAAGAGCGCAAAGACATCGTTACCTACCACCCAGATGCTCGAGCATTTGAAGTGTTCAATGAAGATGGCTCAAAGCTAGCTTTGTTCATCGGAGATTTCTATACGCGTGACTCAAAGCGTGGTGGAGCATGGATGAACAACCTAGTTGACCAGAACCATCTGCTAGGTCAACTACCGGTTGTTGTGAACAACCTAAACGTTCCTAAGCCACCAGCTGGTCAGCCAACTCTTTTGACCTACGACGAGATCACAACCCTGTTCCACGAGTTTGGTCACACCTTGCACGGAATTCTCTCTGACGTTAAGTACCCAAGATTCTCTGGAACTAGCGTTGAGCGAGACTTCGTAGAGTTCCCATCCCAGGTAAATGAAATGTGGCTAACTTGGCCTGAGGTGCTAGATAACTATGCAAGACACTACGAGACTGGTGAGAAGATTCCTCAGGAATGGGTAGACAACCTAAAAGCCGCCTCTGCATTCAATGAGGGTCACGCAACCACTTCTTACCTAGCAGCAGCAATTCTGGATCTTGCTTGGCACTCACTAGATGCTGATGCAACAGTTGCAGATGTTGAAGAGTTTGAAGCTAAAGCTATCGAGTCTTATGGCTTGAACTACCCGCCAGTTCCAACCAGGTACCGTTCAACCTACTTCTCTCACATCTTCGCCGGAGGTTACTCTGCTGGTTACTACGGATACATTTGGTCTGAAGTTCTAGATGCCGACACTGTTGACTGGTTCAAGGAGAACGGTGGACTCACTAGAGCTAACGGAGATCACTTCAGAAACACATTGCTCTCACGTGGTGGATCAATCAACTCAATGCAGATGTTTAGAAACTTTAGAGGACGCGATGCAACTATCGAACCGCTACTAAAGCGCAGAGGCTTGCTCTAAGCCTTAAAGGGTTTCTTTAGTTTGAGTAGTTGAGTAACTGCTAGTCCCACCAAGATTGCCCAGAACGCTGCCCCTACCGAGAAGAAGGCAATGCCACTGGATGCAATAAGGAAAGTAATAACTGCTGGTAAGCGTTCACTAGCTGTTTCGACCATAACGTTGAAGGCATTGACGATAGTTGGTAAGAGAGCAAGTCCACTAGCTGCCAGCAGCAGTTCCCGCGGAGTTTGATAGACAAAAGCCACCGCAACACCAGTAAAGACTGCAAATATCCAATAGACCACTCCTCCGCTAACTGAAGCAAGCCATCGCTTTGAGGGGTCTTTATGTGCTTGCTCATTAGCGTTTAGAGCTGCCGTGATGGCAGCAAGGTTCATTACGAACCCGCCTAAGAAAGATGCAACTACCGTGCCGAGTCCAGTAGTGGTTAGTGATGCTCTAAATGGCACCTTGAACCCATAAGAATTCATAATTGCAATTCCAGGAATATTTTGTGATGCCATCGCCACAAGATACAAAGGCAGAGCAATTGTAAAAATTGATGCCAGATTGATACTTGGTTGCACAAACTCAACAGCGATTAGCCAATCTGATGCTGACACTGACAAGCCTTGGTTCAAGCCAATAAGAGTGAAGGCCAACACTATGGCTACTGGCGATGCCCAGAGCGGAGCTAACCAATAAAGAATCAACCAAACTGCAATCACCGGCAAGACCAGCATTGGGTAGTGAGCACTAGCAGCAAACGGTGCCACACAGAAACTAAAAATCACTCCAGCCAACATCGCACTTGCGATTGACTTTGGTATCGCAGAAACAATCTCCCCCAGTTTTGGCCAAAGACCAGTCAGCGCTAAAAGCAAACCACAAACCAGAATGCCTCCCATGGCGTTATTGAACCCGATACCTGTCAACGATGATCCTGCAAGCAAAGCTGCCCCTGGTGTTGACCAAACCACTGATAGCGGCATCTTGAATCGCCAGCTAAGGAAAATTGATAGTGAACCGTAAAACACAAGCATGATTGCAACCATTGAAACTGTTTGGGCTTTTGTTGCCCCGATAGCAACGAATGCGCTCAAGAAGATTGCTGTGGTGGCTGCGGTGCCAGTGATGCTAGCAACTGTGCCAGCAATAATTGGAGCTCTTAGATCAGAAGCTTTTGATGCCAATTATTAGGCCGACTTTTCTTGTCTTGCTGCCTTGATTGGAGTTACAACTGCTTGCTCAGTTCCAGCTACCACTCCCTTGGTAATTCGAACGAGCCCTTGAGCTGCACTACCAGGGATTTCAAACATGATTTGACCTAGGGTTTCTTCAAGAATGGAACGAAGTCCTCTTGCTCCTGTTTCACGCTTGATTGCCTCTTCAGCAATTTCATCTAAAGCATCAGCATCGAACTCAAGTTCGAAGCCATCAATTTCAAACATTCTCTGATACTGCTTGACCAGGGCATTCTTAGGTTCTGCCAAAATCTGAATCAAAGCGGGCTTGTCAAGTGGTGTAACAGCTGCCAAGACCGGAAGTCTGCCAATGAATTCCGGAATCAAACCAAACTTACGAAGATCTTCTGGTTGCACCTGAGTGAAGATATCAGTTTCTTCATCTTTGTTTCTAATCTCTGCCCCAAAACCAATACCCTTTTTACCAACACGTGCCTGAACAATAGATTCAAGACCGGCAAATGCACCAGCAACTATGAAAAGAATGTTGGTGGTATCGAGAGAAATGAATTCTTGCTGAGGATGCTTGCGTCCACCTTGAGGTGGAATAGAAGCAACTGTTCCTTCAAGAATCTTTAGCAACGCTTGCTGAACACCTTCACCAGAGACATCTCTAGTGATGGAAGGGTTCTCTGCCTTGCGGGAAATCTTATCGATTTCGTCGATGTAAATGATTCCGTGCTCTGCACGCTTTACATCACCATCGGCTGCTTGAAGAAGTTTTAGCAAAATGTTTTCAACGTCTTCACCTACATAACCAGCTTCAGTCAGCGAAGTTGCATCAGCAACTGCAAAAGGAACGTTAAGGCGCTTGGCTAGAGTTTGAGCAAGGTACGTCTTACCGCAACCGGTTGGACCAATCATAAGAATGTTTGATTTGGCAATCTCGATGGCATCGTGAGCTTTACCTGAGTTGGTAAGTGTGCCGACAGCACGAATTCTCTTGTAATGGTTGTAAACAGCTACAGCAAGCGCCTTCTTGGCTTGTGTCTGCCCCACTACGTATTCGTCTAGGAATCCAAAGATCTCCTTTGGGCGAGGTAACTCGAAGTCATCAGGCTGCTTCGAAGCTTTGCCCATCTCCTCTTCGATGATTTCATTACATAGATCAATACACTCATTACAGATGTATACGCCAGGGCCGGCAATTAGCTTCAGCACTTGCTTCTGGGTTTTAGAACAGAAGTTGCACTTAAGCATGTCCCCTGATTCACTGAGTCGAGTCATGGATAAAGCCTACCTAGCCCGAAAGACATAACGGGTTAGGCAAGCGGTTAGCAAAAGAGCCGACTGAAGCAACTAGTGCTTCGGCCGGCCCTTTTAGAGCTCTAACTACTTGACCCAGTAAACCTTTGAGTCGGTACCCATAGGTGCACCGTAGACCTTGGCGCGTACTACCTGAAGGCCTAAAGTGCCCTTAGGAGCGGTTACCTTTATGGTCACTTCGCCCTTAGCATTTGAGACTTCAGACCATTCTTCTAGGTCGTTTCCTTCACCGAAAGATTCGAATGTCACTGTAGTTCCAGCAACTGGCAAGCCAGCTAGGTTGGTTAGCTTGTAGGTAAGAGTCTTTGAAGTTCCAGCCTTGACCTTCTGAGTCTTGACTGCTGCCGAAACCTTAGGGTTCACGAAAGCCAAGAAAATTAGGTCCTTGTCTTCGCCACGTTCCTGAGCTTCAGTTGGGTGAGGGTAAAGGCTAGGAGCAATTGTGGTTTGAAGACACATTGTGTCATCACCACAAGGGATTCCCTTTGAGTACTTGTTTTGCTTGTTTAGAGCCGTTGGGAACATCTCACCTGTGATGTTGTAGTTCTTGAGGTTGAATCTAGCCTTACCAAAACCATCAGTTGTAGCGATAAGAGCGGTTTCACCAGCACCCATCTGAGGCTGATCGCCACACCAGTCGCGAACAATTGAACTTGAGTTAGGACGGTTGCTACCTGGGTAGTTCGTGCTGTTGGTAGTTGAGAATGTTGTCTTTGAACATGAGTATTTCTTGTTCACAATTAGGTAGACAGTTCTGTTGGTCAAAGGAGTGCCTGCAGCGTTTGTGTACTTGAACTCTAAAGTAATTTCACTTCTAACATCTGCGTACATAACACGAGCGTTCAAGCCCTTACCGTAGAACTGATCCCAGTTACCCTTGGCATCTGGAGTTAGATTCACGCTGTTGTTATCGCCAGGCAGTGGTGATGTCATTCTCATCACGTTGGTGCCAGCTACTGGGGCTGTGTATGCAGCATATGCAGGCTGAATTGCAATTGCTCCGAGCAAAGCTACAGCGGTTGCAGCCCCAACAAGAGTTCTTCTCGTATTTGTTTTCATTTGGTGCCTTCCTTTGTTTATTGTTTTGCTCGCAAAAGCATTTATCGTGGGTTTACTTTTCCTACACCGTCAACTGAGTAATAACGCACCCAGTCAATGTTTAAAGCCGATGAATTTAGCGTTGGGTCAATATCTCCACCGAAGTGGCCACCCATCGCTAAGTTGAAGATTATGTAAAAGCTTGGATCTGCTCCTTGAGTATTCTTTCCAAAAGGCCAGTTAGCCAAACCTGTTTCAGATTTCTGAACATTGTAAACAAGTGCATCATCGATGTAGAAGGAAACTTCATCTGGTTTCCACATCATGCCGTAACGGTGGTAGTCCTGAGTTAGATCAACACCGACATTCTTGGTTGAACCCATGTAGCTGTGCCCACCCCCGCTGTTTTTGTAATGAACAGTTCCGTAAGTAACTTGAGGGGAATGACCTTTGAATTCCATAATGTCTAATTCACCGCAGGCAGGCCATGGAACGGTTGCAATGTTGTTGCCGAGCATCCAGAACGCTGGCCATGCACCTGTTCCTGGGGATAGCTTGATTCTTGATTCCAGATATCCGTAGGTAAAGCCAACCTTGTTGTATGTGGTTATCTTTCCACTTAGCCACTCACACTTACCGAAGTAGCAGGTGTAGTTAGTTGAGTTGGTTTGCCTAGTGGCAGAGATGTTCAAGTTTCCCTGGCTAGAGCCATCGTGTGCGTTTTTAGAAGCTAAGTAATACTGACGCTCACTGTTACCCCAACCACAATTGTTATACGGAGCACCACAGCCATCGGTTGTATCAGCTGTCCACTTAGAACTATCCGGAGCAGTTCCAGCAGCTCCGTTGAACTCATCTGCCCAAAGCAATGTTCTGACAATAGGAGCGATAGGTTTACCGATAGTCAGTAGTCGATCTACAGGGACTGCAGCTAGATATCCTCCCCCGGCTGGAGATGTCGCTCTAAGTACACAATCCCCAAGAGCCAGTGGGTGAATTTTCTGGTCAATGATGGAACATGTCTCAGGAGTTAGTGAAGTGTAAACAATTGTGTTATTGGATGCGGTTCCATAAAGAACTTGGTCAGCGTCACTTAGATACATGTCAGATGGTTGGCCAAACGAAAGAAAGTTCTGTTTAGTCGAAGCCTTAGGTGTTGCAGTGACCGAAGTTCCTAGCGAGATGAATTTTCCACTGATTGCGGAGATTACAAACTTGTAGCTCGAGTTGTTAGTCAATCCGGTGAACTTATGTGCATTTGTAGATGCAGGAATAGTCTTTATGGATTTCCAAGTTCCCTTAGTGGCGGTTATTTGATAGCCACTGATCTTGAACTTTGTTGAACCGATAACCTTAGCCCATTTGAGGGTCACTGCCTTGTCGGAACCGATTGCGGAAACGCTCTTTACCTTGGAAATAGAGGAGTTGACTGTAGCAGCATTAGTGACTGATGTAATTCCTAAGAACCCAGCACACAATGCAACGACTGTAATCACACGCAGATAGATGCGCAAACGAACCTCCAAATAAAGAGTTACCGTCTCGCACAAAACTTAAGTTAAGGCTAGCAGAGTGGGGTTCCTCACAGGGAAACAAGCCCCGTTATCAGTCAATTCGCAGAAAAACGTTACAAAGACTTTCTTGAGGTTAACACCTGGTCGATTAAGCCATATTCCAGTGCCGCAGCAGCAGTTAGAATCTTGTCTCGTTCGATATCCTTGCTAACTTCTTCAATGCTCTTGTTTGAGTGCTTAGCGATTGTCTCTTCAAGCCAGACACGCATTCTCAAAATTTCAGCAGCTTGAATCTCTATGTCAGAAGCCTGACCACGACCGCCACCACCTGATGCTGGCTGGTGAATAAGAATTGTTGAGTTAGGTAGAGCTAGACGCTTACCAGGTGCTCCTCCAGCAAGTAGGACTGCCGCAGCCGATGCTGCTTGACCCAAGCAAACAGTTTGAATCTGAGGCTTGATGTATTGCATGGTGTCATAGATTGCCGTCAGAGCGGTGAAAGAACCACCAGGTGAGTTGATATACATAGTGATATCTCTGTCTGGATCTTGGCTTTCAAGAACAAGAAGCTGAGCCATGATGTCATCAGCGCTAACATCGTCAACTTGAGCACCTAGGAAGATAATGCGGTCTTCGAAAAGCTTTGTGTATGGGTCTAAGTAACGAGAACCATAAGGAGTTCTCTCCTCAAAGGAAGGAAGAATATATCTAGCCTCAGGCATGTTTGGAATATTCATTTTCAGGTCCCTTACTTGTTTCCGACGCCGGTTGAAACTGACGCAAATTCTTGAATGTGGTCAACAAAACCATATTCCAACGCTTCTTGAGCTGTGAACCAACGGTCACGATCTCCATCGGCCATAACCTGGTCAACGGTCTTACCAGTTTGCTTGGCGGTGATAGCTGCAAGCTTCTTTTTCATGTCGTTGATTAGGAATGCTTGAGTCTGAATGTCTGCTGCTGTTCCACCGAAACCACCACTTGGTTGGTGCAGAAGAACACGAGTGTTTGGAGTAATAAATCGCTTACCTTTAGCTCCTGATGTAAGCAGGAACTGACCCATTGAGGCACACATTCCGATACCGACTGTAACAACATCGTTTGGAACGTACTGCATGGTGTCATAGATAGCCATACCAGCGGTGATTGATCCGCCTGGCGAGTTGATGTAAAGGAAGATGTCCTTAGTGGAGTCTTCGGCTGCAAGCAGAAGCATCTTGGCACAAATCTCATTTGCGTTGTCATCGCGAACATCGTCGCCCAACCAAATGATTCTGTCCTTAAGCAGTCTTTCAAAGACATTGCTCTGTGGTGTGTGTTCAGCCATTTAGTGCTCCTCTAATCTGTATCTTTTGCATAATCAAGATAACCGAGGAAAGACCAAAAACATTCTCATGTTCGCCACAGGCAATAATTGCCTAAAGGCTAGTTGTGGTCGTGACCCTCGTGGTTCTCAGGAGCAAAGCCGTCATCAGTCTTAGTGAACTCGGCTAAATCAACGCTCTTACCTGAGCTATCTGAAACCTTGGCGTTTTCTAGAACTACAGATAGAGCCTTGCGTCTAGCGACCTCAGCTACGAATGAAGGAATCTGGCCCTGCTCATCAACTGTCTTGACGAATTCGTTTGGATCCATGCCGTAAGACTGACTAGCCTGCATAAGATACTGCAAGAGCTCGTTCTCGTTCACTCTGACCTGCTCAGCTTCAGCAATTGCATCAAGGAGCATCTGAACTTGGAAAGACTTGGTTGATTCGATAACAACTTCAGCACGGTGAGCATCGTCTAACTGACGACCTTCACCTTCTAGGTGACGCTCAACATCAGCATTGATTAGTTCTTCTGATACTGGAACATCAACAAGCTTAAGTAGCTCTTCAGTTAGCAACTCTCTGGCCTGGAGTCCCTGAGTGTAAGACTTTGACTTTCTGATCTGGTCTCCAATGGAAGCCTTTAGGTCTTTGACAGTGTCGAATTCGCTAGCCATCTGAGCCCAGGCATCATCAAGAGCTGGTAGTTCGCGTTCCTTGACAGCATTTAGCGTGACGGTAATTTCGGCTTCCTGACCAGCTCTATCGCCACCTACCAACTTGCTCTTGAAGGTGGTGGTTTCACCAGCAGTCAAAGTATCAAGAGCATCATCAATTCCATCAAGCAGAGAATCGCTACCGATCTCATAAGAAATACTTTGAGCCTGGTCAATTTGCTTGCCATCAACACTTGCTACTAAATCAATTGAAGTGAAGTCACCCTTTTGAGCCGGACGGTCAACTGTGGTTAGGGTTCCAAAACGTGAGCGTAGGCGATCAATTTCAGCGTCAACTTCAATCTCGCCAACCTTGATTACATCAACGGTTACTTTCATGCCCTTGTATTCAGGAAGCTTGATTTCAGGTCTAACTTCAACTTCAATTTCAACAACTAGGTTGCCGGCAAAAGTCTTTTCGTCCGGTGCCTCTTTCACATCGGCAGAAGGCTGACCTAGCGGACGAAGTTTTTCAGCTTCAATTGCAGAACGGTAGATGCTGTCAAGACCATCGTTAATGGCATGGGCCAAGATAGCAGGACGGCCAACTCTTTGATCAAGGATTGCCGCCGGGATCTTGCCTTTACGGAAACCAGGAATATTTACTGTCTCAGCGATGTGCTCATAGGCGTGATCAAGGCTTGGCTTGAACTCTTCCGGAGTTACTTCGATGCTCAGCTTTACGCGAGTTGGGGTTAGACGTTCAACAGTGGTTTTCACAAGTGGCTCCATTAGACGTGGTCGAACTAAAAAAGCCGACCTATTTTTATACAAAAGTGGTCGGGGTGACAGGACTCGAACCTGCGATATCCTGCTCCCAAAGCAGGCGCGCTAGCCACTACGCTACACCCCGGTATTTTTTGTTCTGAATTTCTCAAAACAAATCAACCTCCGTAATCCTAACCCATAGAATGTACAAGAGCAGAAACATATCACCAATTGCGGGTGTAGCTCAATGGTAGAGCCTCAGTTTTCCAAACTGATGGCGCGGGTTCGATTCCCGTCACCCGCTCCAAAAGCCCTAGAGCTGGCAGCCTGGGCACCAATAAAGCTTTCTGGTGGCCATAAGTTCAATAGAAACTAATCCCCCACAGCGCAGGCATTTCTGCCCTTCACGCTTATAAACATAGTTACGGTCAACCTTCTTGGTTCGCTTCTTCAAGCGCTCTTCACGCGTTGTCATAAACCCAGTGGCAACGCCAACTTTCATGAGTTTTACCGAATCAACCCATATTTCAGTTATCTGCTCAATAGACAGTGATTTGCCTGAAGCATGAGGACTTATCTGCGCTCGAAATAAGATCTCAGCTCGGTAAACATTGCCGATACCGCTGATGACTTCCTGATTCATGAGGAGAATCCCGATTGGGCTTGAAGAAGCCTGCACTCGTTCAATGAATCTTTGTTTCTGTAAACCCCGTGGATCTGAATTGGTTGGATCTGGACCCAATCGATTTTCAATTGCCTTGACAGCTTTTTTATCAATAACTTCACAAATAGTTGGACCACGAAGATCAGCTAGAAACTCTTGGTTATAAAAACGAGCACGAACCTGTCCGTAGAGCTCTTTTTCTAAACCTTCAACAAAACGCCACTTGCCATAAATACCCAGATGAACCCGACAAGTTAGCCCGTTATCGAATTTCAGAAATAGCTGCTTGCCAATAGCTTTGGCAACAATTAGCACCTGACCATCAATCAGTTTTGCTTCTGAAGAGAATCGGCCCTGTGGTGAATCGACGTGAACTACTGTGCCCTTGAATTTCTTATTGAAATCATTGGCAGTTCTTTGAACGGAGTGACCCTCAGGCATTTACAGAATCTCTTTTGCTTAGGAGATTTCTGAGGTTTGTTCAAAGATGGCAATCTTCCCAATTCTTCTAACGTGTCTTTCATCGTTAGAAAAAGGCTCTTGAATAAATGCCTTGATGAGTTCTAAAACCTCAGTCTGAGAATGCTGTCTTGCCCCTACTGCAACGACGTTGGCGTCATTGTGTTGACGAGCAAGTTTGGCTGTATCTAGATTCCAAACCAAAGCAGCTCGAATGCCATGAACCTTGTTGGCGGCAATCTGCTCGCCATTACCAGAACCACCTAGAACAATCCCAAGGGCCGTATTCCCAGCAATCTCATCAGCCCTTACCGCCATGGCGGCAGTTATACAGAAGCTTGGGTAGTCATCTAGCGGGTCATACTCTTTAGGCCCATGGTCAAATACCTCGTGTCCTAGGGCCCTAAGCTCCTCAATCAGGAAGTGGCTGAGCTCTAACCCAGCGTGATCTGTGGCTATGTGTATACGCATCTTCTAAAAACCTTCTTGCAGTGTTGTTGGTCAATACTAGGCTAGTTGCTGTTGAAATAAACCTGACCAAGGAGTTGTAATGCCTGCTGAGAACCTCACCCGAATTGAAGCCGCCGAACGTGCGGAACTTTTGGAAGTGTCTTCATACACCGTCGAACTAGACCTGATGCGAGGTGAGGAAGTCTTTGGGGTTACCACCACAGTCAAATTCACCAGCCAGCAAATTGGCGCATCAAC
>Ga0209400_1000846_pt1 | contig 26413 bp, 35 predicted proteins | sample M_130807_EF_Meta_FD_187313 | JGI IMG/M metagenome (GOLD analysis project Ga0209400, IMG submission 187313) | Freshwater microbial communities from Lake Montjoie, Canada to study carbon cycling - M_130807_EF_MetaG (SPAdes) (version 2) | ecosystem: Environmental > Aquatic > Freshwater > Lake... | reverse complement strand
CGTTGGTATTGGCACCACGACGCCAAGTACATTGCTGCATGTTAGCGGCAACGCCACAGTCACCACGCTGTACGGCAATTTTGATGCTAGCGGCCGGTGCTATGCCCGTGAAGGTATCGAGCTTACGAATACGGCGAGTCTTTTGTCTGCCACAAACTCTGCAGCTTTGCAGCCAAATGTTGGTACGTATGGTAGTTGGAACGTAGCTGGTAGTCGTAACGGCTACGCTGGTTTTGAGTTTGCAGCTAGCAACACCTGCATGATCCAAGACACAGCCGGCGCGTTGAGCGGCTTTTTTCGTACAGGGTATGGCTGGCAGTTTTACTGGACAGGCGGCGAACTACACTGCTTTAAAGACGCATATGGCGGCGGCACAGACGCCACAGTTTTAGACAGCGATAATTTTGATACGTATGTGACGCCCGCATACATCGGAACGGCAATAAACAGCAATGTCCCGCTCAGTCTTGCAGAAGGGCGACTGTCGCTCTCTAGCGGCAACGGACTGCCAACGACAGACACAACAGGTACAACGCTTTACTACACGCCGTTTAGCGGTAACAAGGTTGCGCTATACAACACTACGACAAATTTCTGGGAACTACAGTCGTTTACAGAGTTTAGTTTGTCGCTTGCGGGCACCGCTGCAAATACAAACTACGACGTATTTCTCTACAACAACTCTGGCACAAACACGCTGGAGCTTGTGGCGTGGTCGAGCGGTATTTCTCGAACCACAGCGCTAGCGCAACAAAATGGCGTGTACGTAAAAAGCGGCGCAGCTAATAAGCGTTACGTCGGCACCATTCGTACAACCACAGCCGGCACGTCAGTAAGTACGTCAGATCAACGTTTTGTGTGGAACTGTTTTAATCAGTTTCCGTTGTTTCTCGATGCCGCCGATAACTCACCACACACGCTTACAGGAACAAGCAATACTTATAGCCCTTGGCGCGGCGTTACCACTAATGGATTAACTCGTAACGAATTTGTATGTGGCCTACCGACAATCGTGAGCATTAGTTTCCACGCAAGCTTGGCGCAGGGTATTGGCGGAATTGCGCTTGACGCCACAAATACCGCTAATGTGCCTAATGCGTTTTTCAATAACACTAGCCCTTACGGTATCCGAGCGGGCGGCAGTGATCACACCGCATATTTGCTGGGATATCATTACATTCAAATCGTGCGTAGCCCACAGACAAGCCTCACTAGCACGTTCAATAATGCTGCTGTCTCGTCGTCATATTTAGGTTAGGACAGTATGAACGTTATTGCGGACGATAGTCTTATTGACGTTGCCCGTAAAGCTGCACCGGCGGCATATTCACCGTACTCTAAGTTTAGAGTCGGCGCGGCGGCGTTATTCGCAGAGTCGGGGTATATCTACACGGGATGCAACGTCGAGAACGCTTCTTTCGGTCTGACCATCTGTGCTGAGCGCGTAGCTATCTGCAAAGCGGTCAGCAATAATCATCGGCAACTCGTAAAAATAGCAATTGCCGTAGTTGACGAACACGGCCTACCCAAAAAAAGCTTTATGCCCTGCGGTGCTTGTTTACAGTTTATGCAGGAATTTGCCCAACAAGATCTAGAAATCATCGTAGACGGCGCTGGTAGTTTTAGTCTGCAGCAATTATTACCGCTGCCGTTTTGACGTCGATTATGCTATTTTAAAGGACAGGTTTCTCCTGCTGCGAGAATAGCATATGGCCGAAAAACGTATATCTGATCTGCCAGCAAAACCGGAACCGCACCCGGACGATTTGCTGGCCATTGTTGATCAAGAAGCGGCGCAGCCAACAACCAAAAAGACGACAGTCGCCGGGCTATTGGCGACGCTTAGCGGGCTTGTGTTTACCGGGCCCACAGGTCGTGGCGCTACAGGTGTTACGGGCGTTACGGGCGCTACAGGCCCTGCCGGTCAATCTGGCTTTGCCGGCCCTATGGGTCCGACAGGCGCTAAAGGGGCTACCGGTGCGTTAGGCGCTACAGGCACCGCTGGCGCAACCGGCGCTATTGGCGTTATGGGCGCAACTGGTCTTTTTGGCGCTACAGGCGCAACAGGTGCAGCCGGCGCGGTGGGTGCAACCGGCGTCGTTGGCGCATCAGGTATTCGCGGCGCTACTGGCTTACAAGGCTCGACAGGGCCGCAAGGTGTCGCTGGCGTTACAGGCGCTACAGGTTTAACCGGTGCTGTAGGCGCGACGGGTGTGTCTGGTTTACGCGGCCAAGCAGGCTCGTCAGGCATACAAGGCGCTACTGGTGTGGTTGGCCCAGCCGGTGAAACAGGCCCTGCTGGCGCAACAGGCGCCTCTGGTTTACAGGGAGAACCCGGGCCAACTGGAGTAGAAGGTTTAACTGGCCCGATGGGTCAAACCGGTCCAGATGGCGCGACTGGCGCGACTGGCCTTCAAGGTTTACAAGGTCCGCAAGGTATACAGGGCGTTATTGGCGCGCAAGGTCCCGCGGGTCCGCAGGGCACTATAGGCGCTACCGGCGCTACTGGTTTTGGCGCGACGGGCGCGACTGGTATTCAAGGCACTACAGGCCCCGGCGGTCCGACGGGTGTAACAGGCATAACGGGCGCCACGGGTGTTATTGGCGAGACTGGTGAAACAGGCCCAATTGGTGTCACCGGTGCAACCGGGCCGTCAGGTTTGCAGGGTCTAACAGGCAGGCAGGGCAATACGGGCTCAGTAGGCCCGCAAGGTGAAACAGGTCCAGTCGGTGAAACAGGCCCTGTTGGCGCAACGGGTGTAGATGGTTTAACCGGCCCGCAAGGTGTAACAGGCCCCACGGGTATTTCTGGCGAAGTTGGCGCTACTGGCTCGACGGGCGTTTCTGGCGCTGTCGGGTCTACCGGACCTGTCGGTATTACAGGTGCCACGGGACTAGTCGGCGTTACAGGCGCTACCGGCGCTACAGGCGTATCTGGCGCTACTGGTATGTCTGGCCTTAAAGGAATAACGGGCGTAACCGGCGCAACCGGCGTCACAGGCGCAACAGGGCCAAGCGGGCTTGTTGGAGCTACCGGAGCAGACGGCGCTACTGGTGTAAGCGTTACAATTGAAGGTACTGCGTTTGCGTGGCCGCCATCGACATCACCAGAACGCGGCGATATTTGGATCGTTGATGCGCTTGCGTTAACAGATCCGTCTGCGCCAGCTAACGCATACGCTGGCGATGGTTTTCTGTGGACGGGCACCGCGTGGCGTAACATTGGTTCGGTGCGCGGACCATCTGGCCCGACGGGCCCACAAGGTGAAACCGGCCCAACAGGCGCGAGTATCTCAGGCCCAACAGGTCCGGCAGGCCCAAACGGCGCTACTGGCGCCACGGGTGTTGCCGGCGCTACCGGTATTGCAGGCGCAGTAGGGGCGACGGGCGCTACTGGTGGAGTAGGTGCTTCAGGCCCTACTGGCGCATCTGGTCCGCAGGGCCCGCAGGGTACAACAGGTCCAACTGGTCCAACAGGGCCAACCGGACCAACAGGATTTGGCGCTTCAGGCCCCACAGGGCCAACGGGGCCAACAGGGCCAACAGGGCCAACCGGACCAACAGGGCCAACCGGACCAACAGGATTTGGCGCTTCAGGCCCCACAGGGCCAACGGGGCCAACAGGGCCAACAGGGCCAACAGGACCAACAGGATTTGGCGCTTCAGGCCCATCAGGCCCGCAAGGCGCTACCGGAGCTTCCGGCGCTACAGGTTTAATTGGGCCGTATAACGTTTTAACGGTCGGCACAGTCATCACGGCAAATTACAACGCTCCGGCAGCGGTGACTTTGAGCGCTGGCGGCGGAACAACACAAACGATATCATTCACGATTCCGCGCGGGCCTATTGGTCCGTCTGGCTGGGGTCCCGTTTTAGACGGCGGTACACCTAGTTCAACGTACACGGATCCAGCACCGAGCGTTTCAAGCGTTGTATCGCGCGCGGCGGCTTTTGCAATTATTTTTGGAGACTGACATGGCCAATCCGAACATAATGTCCGCAACAGCAATGTATGGCAAATACACCGGCGCGAATTTGTCAACAACGTCAGCGACAGCTGTGCTAACAAATAACAACAGCAGCGGCGTACTGCTTAAAATCGTGAGCGTGACAGCAGCAAATAAAACCATGCTCAACACTACGATCACACTGGCTGTCGAGACACCCGCCAGCTCACCTACGGCAACATACTGTATTCAAAGTGCAGTCGGCCTACCAGCCCGCGCGTCAATGGTATTGATATCAAAAGACGTGCCGGTTTATTTGCCAGAGGATAGCCGCTTAACCGCAACAGCGGGCACAGCAAATACAGTTGATATTGTTTGCTCCTACGAAGAAATATCCTGACTATGCGTGATCGTCGCGGATCTTATATCGGTTTTACCGGCGCGCAGGGTACGACTGTTTATGACGACAGCACGTATCCAAACGTAATACTTTTAATGCATTTTGACGGCGCCGAAGGCGGTGTTTCGTTTGTCGATTCATCGCAAAATTCTTTTAACATTACATATACTGGCACGGTAACGACCTCAACCGCTGCAAAAAAATTTGGTAGCGGCAGTCTCTTATTTAAAAATGTAAACGCGTCGTACTTAGTGCTAAATAATTCGACTACGGGCACCCAGTGGCCCCCTAAATTCAATTTCACAACTGGTGATTACACTGTCGAGGCGTGGGTGCTGTTGCAGGATTATAACACAAACGGCGCGTGCATTCTTGATATAGGCGCTAACGTGAGTGGCGCCGGCGCTGGCTTCAATTTTTACATTGACAGTAGTGGACGACTAGAAACAAATCAGCAGAATATCCCAGCGTTACTTAATCCTCCGGCAAAAACGGCGCAAGCGTACAGTGTGGTCAACGTAACTAGCATTGCCGCCGGCGTCACAGTTCCGACAGCGGCATTCCCGACCGCGTCGCCGGCAGATCCGTATTTTTCGTCCGTGCAATTGTTGCTTCAAATGGACGGTACGGACAGTGTTTTCACAGACTCAAGCACAACACCAAAAAGTATTGTGGCGACTGGTAACGTTACGCAAACCACAGCGCAAAGCGTGTGGGGTGGAAAGAGCGCTTATTTTGACGGCGTTAGCTCCAGTTATTTATCAATAGCAGATAACGCGGCGCTGGAGTTTGGTTCAAATCCAGTTGTCATCGAATTCTGGCTGCGCACAACGCAAACATTGCAATACGCGACATTATTGAATCGGCAACTTAGCGGGTTCCCCGCCGGTAGCTGGACATTTATGTTAAACAGTTCGACCGGTGCCGGCGACTTGAGTATGTACATGGCAGACTACTCCACCGGCATCCCAGTAGCGCAAACAACAGGCGTAAATTTAATTGACGGCGCGTGGCATTATATAACGTACATAAAAAACGATAACGCACATTACATTTTTGTAGATGGCGTAGTTCGCGCCACGGGTACAGGAAATACAACAGTTACAGACATAACTGCGCCATTATTGATTGGCACTGACGCCATATACACGCCTAGAACTTACGCCGGGTATATCGACGATCTTCGTATTACTGTTGGCACCGCGCGTGGCATTGTTCAAACGACCACAAACACGCTTATAGCAACAACAAATCATAACCTCAGTGTTGGCGACCAAGTTTATTTGACTTTTCCTTCGTTTGCTGCGGCTACGGGTACATATACCGTGGCAACAACACCGACCACGAATCAGTTCAGTGTTCTTACAACAATCAGTGTTGGTACCTCGGGAACTGTCGACGTAACGCCGCTTCCACCACTTGTCGGCACATACGCACAAAGCAGCACAACGATCACGGTCACGTGCGTAAACCACGGGCTGGCTATAAATGATAGTGTGGTGTTAACATTTATTACAGGTTCTGGGCGGACAGGCACGTACATCGTTACAAGCGTGCCAAACGCTAACACGTTTAGCGTGACAGCCTTTATTGTTTTAACAGCTAGCGGCGCTGTAACTGTTGTACCAGCGGCGCCTATTGGCACATGGACGCACGTAGCGCTAGTCCGCAGAAGTGGTATTACAACTGCGTATTTAAATGGCGTTAAAGTAAAACAAACAGCTATTGCGGCAAACTATAATTTGAGCGCGTACTATCAACCAGTTATTGGTGTAATGCATGGGACCTCAAATCCCTTTTCCGGCAGTATAGATGAGTTAACTGTTTCAAATATTGCGCGGTATTCTAGTAATTTTACTCCGCCAACTGCGCCGTATTCTGAGGCAACAGCGCGCGTTAGCGGTTTTTGGACGCAACGAGAAGCTGAGCAATATCAGCGGCTTACTTCGTGGGTCGGCGATAGCGATCCGCGCGCTAGCGAGACATTGTCACTGTGGTTAGACGCGGCAGATGCGACCGCGCTTTGGGACAGCACAGCCGCAACAACAAGTTCCGGTAATCTCATCACTGACGACACAACGTCAGTTGGCCGGTGGCAAGATAAGTCGAATTATGCGCGGCATTTTACACGACCCGGTACAACATCGGGCCTAAAACGCGTAGCCAACGGTAAAAACGGCTTACCAATTGTTCGTTTTGGCGCAACGTCTAATGAATATTTCAACGGCCCCACGTGGAATACGTTGGCGTCTGCAAATGGTTTTACCGTGCTTATAGCTGCAAAAGTAAATAACGTCAATTTAACTACTGGCGCCGAATATTACGCCAATACAGCTACGTTGCTTTCTGCGTCTTATCAAAATCAGCTTGGGTTTTCAACAACGCAAGCCGTGCATTACATGTACAGTCTTGGCATAGGCACAAACTATACGCCCGGGACATGGGCTATTTTTACGATGACGTATAACGCTACAGGCGCAGTCCAGCGCATACTAGTAAATAACGCTGGCGTCAGCACCGTTACTGGCGCTAACCAAAATAGCGGCGCCGCTGTTTCACTCGGTTACAACAATTATGGCGGACAATACGCCTCAACCGACATCGCAGAGCTGCTATTTTTTAACTCAGAGCTGTCAACTGAAATGCAAACTGTTTTATACAATTACCTCCAATCTAAGTGGGCAATTACCTAAGTTATTATGGCAACACACATTCAGATTCGAAACGGTAATGCGGCTGATTGGCTTGCTGTTGGCGGCGGCGTAGGTCCTGTGCTCTATGCCGGCGAGCTTGGTTTTGAATCAGATACGCGTAAATTCAAACTTGGTGACGGCATAACTGAGTGGGCAAGTCTTCCATACGTGAACAACGCTGTCGTCAACAGTGGAATTGCCGCCAATATTGTTGGCGTAGCTAGTGCGTGGCCGCCATCAGGATCCCCGAGCGTTAATGATATCTATATCCTGCCGAACCCTGTACCGACAGGCACGCCGGCTGAGTTTAATGCCTACAACGGCGCGCTGTGGACCGGCAGTAGCTGGATTAACGTCGGCTCACTTGTTATCGGCACAGGCCCTGTCGGCGCTATTGGCGAAACTGGTGCAACTGGACCACAGGGACCATCTGGCCCGCAAGGTGTGCAGGGTAATCCCGGCGCAACAGGTATCGGCATTCAGGGCCCGACCGGCGTATCAGGGCTTATGGGCCCTAGCGGCCCAGCCGTACCGGGCGCAACTGGCGCGACTGGCGTGATGGGCCCATCAGGCCCCGCAGGCGCTACTGGGCCGACAGGCGATTTTACAGTTGTGCAGGCGATCAATAATAAGACGGCGTCGTATTCTGCTGTGTTGTCAGATAGCGGAAAATTGATTACGTTTAACAGCACAAGCGCTATGACGTTTACAGTACCCAGTGCCGCTGGTTTTCCAATTGGTTCTCGTATTGACGTTGTTCAGCTGGGCACGGGGCAAGTAACCGTAACAGTATCCGGCAGCTACACGCTGTTGTCGAGCAACGGATTCAAGCTACGATACCCGTATAGCCGCGCCAAGATGACGCTAATCAATGTAAATACGTGGGTGCTCGGCGGCGACACAATAGTGAGCTAACTCCACCGCGTACAGTAATGTTGCTGTAATTAAAGTTCTTGGCGTAGTTTAAACGAGCGCTTTGCGATAACAAATGGCCACGACACTCACAATTCTTAATGGCCGGCTGCGTGTAGACACTAGCGGCGATAATTATTTGGTGTTGTCACCAAAACCCGATAGCGATAAACCATGTTGCTGTCAGTGCGGCTTCCCGGCATTTGACGGCTCGGGAAAGCTCTACAAGACAGCGTGGCTCGTAGACGCCGACGACTGTCACTTCACGCCAGACGATTTTGACGGTAATTTTACGTGCGAAGCGAACTGCGATGAGCCCGGATATAATGCGATTGTCGTTGACAGTCAGGGCGGGTACGTAGCAATTTACCCGGTAGGGACAAGAACAAACGTACCAGAAGCGTGGCCAATACCTGAAGCGCCCTCAAACACACCAACATATGCGGCAGTCGTTATTGACGCGGCTTGCAACAACGCCGACGGCAGTAAAATTGGCTGGGTACTGAGGGATCCAATCGACTAATTTTATGGCTAAACTGTATTTCCGGTACGGCACAGTTGGTAGCGCAAAAACTCTGAATCTCTTGGCCGTTGCGCATAACTACCGCCAGCAGAACAAACGGATATTGCTGCTCAAGCCAGAGATCGATACTCGCTTTGGCAAAGATATCATTAAGACCCGCGCTGGTCTGGAAGCCAAGGCCGACATTCTCGTCCCGCCTACTGGCCCTATTGATATCTTAGACCTGAACGACGTGGTCTGTATCTTGGTCGACGAGGCCCAGTTTCTCTCTGTAGACGCCGTCGAGCAGCTACACGGCGCCACACACGCCTGTACGTATCCGCCCTATAATCGCAAGGGCGTGCCCGTCATTTGTTATGGCCTGCGCACAGACTTCCGCCGGCAGTTGTTTCCAGCGTCACAGCGCCTTATGGAGCTGGCGGACACTATTGAGGAAATCAAAACTATCTGCGCGTTCTGCTTGCGGAAAGCTGTCTTTAACCTTAAGCTGTGCGACGGGCAGCCCACCATGGACGGGCCGGCTATTGAGCTAGGGTGTGAAGAAAAGTATCTTCCCGTTTGCGCAGCTTGTTATGCAGTTAAACACGGAATTGCTCCAAGACACAGCACAAGCAGAAGTGCCGCAACCTAATGCTGCGCTTCCGCGCCCGCCGCTGCCGCCGCGACAGCTAGACGCCATTAGTGTTGTCTGGTCATTGATAATTCTGGCTATGTGCGGTTTTCTTCACCGTGTTCTGCGGTTGACCACAGACACAACACCACCCAGCCGAAACCGAGAGCTGTCTGTACCGATCACCCCGTGCGAAGTTCGAGAACGTCGCCGGCGCAAGTAGTCAGCTTTAATCATTCAAGGAGGAATACCCATGCCGTGTAACAAACCAACTTGCTGCCAGAACAAAGCACCTGTTGAGCAGCCGCGGGAAGAAATGTCTATTCAGGCTGTGGTCGGCATCGCGGCCAAAATTGTGCAGCAGCTGTCAGTGCTCAAGAGTGCCGGTATCAACTTCCTGCCAGAAGAGATTAGCGTCAACCAGCTGTCGAGCACACTGCAGGCGTTGCTGGCGGAGAACGACTCGCTGCGCTTTTTGCTTGACAGAGTTGGCGCGCCTTTCATTAACGTAGACACAACAGCTACTACAGCAACTATTGTGTTTGGCCCGCAGCAGAACTATACCCTGCGGTTGGCCCTAAATAGCCAACATGAGCGCGAACTTCTAGCGGCAGAGTTTCGCGCCGCAGCAGATACACTTTTAAACCCAACGTTGCCGACTGACCAGAAAACGCTGCCGTTCAACGACTGAACTTACATGTCAAAGGAGTGACAAGTGACCAAGCCCACGCTACATCTCGTCGGTATGTTCCACACAATTCATTCGCAGGAGTATTCGCACTGCGCGTTCACTGGCAAAGCCCTGCGCTTTTCCAAGATGCTGCAGATGTACGACTACCCTGTTGTGGAGTACGCCAACGAAGGCAGTGAGAGCGAAGCGCAGGAAAAGATCTCACTGTTGTCCAGAGACGAACTGGACACCATGACAGGTAAGCGCGACAAGACAGCCTTTCATGGAGATCTGGCAGCTGTAGGCACGCCACACCATACCGAGTTTGAGCGCCGGCTGGTTGAGGCTATGAAAAAGCGCGTACAACCTAAAGATATCATTTGCCACCCGTTCGGCCATGCGCACTCCCGACTGCTCACTGACTTTCCGAACCACATTCACGTCGAGACGGGTATTGGCTATCCCACGCTTGTAGAAAACACTATTCGTATCTTCGAGAGTTATGCGTGGCGGCACTACCATGCTGGCAAAGATGGCCGACAGGGGAATCACTACGAGTGGGTGATTCCAAACTACTTTGAAATCAACGACTGGGAGCCAAGCGAAGCGCCCGGGCAGTATTACGCGTTTCTGGGGCGCATCGACACCTGCAAGGGTTTAGATACTTTATTGGAGATTGCCAAGCATCTCCCAGAAGGTAGCCCTAAGATCGTGCTCTGCGGCCAAGGTGATCACACGAAATGGGAACACCCGAACATTGAGTACAGGGGCCCGATCTCTGGCACAGCGCGCAGCGAGTACATGCGCAACGCTATCTGCTCCCTGATGCCCACGAACTTCATTGAGCCCTTTGGTGGGTCTGGTGTCGAAGGCTTGCTGTGCGGTACGCCACTCATTGCAACAGACTACGGCGCTTTCTCAGAGACAGTAAAACACGGTACCAACGGCTATCGGTGCAAAACTCTGTTGGACTGGTTAGAGGCTTTAGAGAACGTAGGCAAGCTTGACCGTAAAGCTATTGCTACAGAAGCCCGGGCAACATATAGCTTAGAAGCTTGTGGGGCTCGCTATGACGATGCGTTCAAGAAAATCCACCAGCTGTACGATAAAGGCTGGTACACGCTGCCCGAAAAGTACGCGAAATAGCCCAAAAATCCGGGCTAAATTTGGCGCCAAAACCGGGCATATTTACTGCGCCCCGTGGGTTTGTATTCACGGATCTTGCGCGTTCCCGGTATTCCACGGAGGGGTGCTATGACATACCGGATTGTTCGGGAGTGTCTGGTCATGAGCTGTGTCATTAGCGGCGCCGTCATTGGATGGCACGCTGGTAGCAGTCTCGGCGGCCAGACAGCGGAAATCATTGGCGCATTCACCGGCATGGGAATACTGGGCGGATTCGCCGATATGTGTACAAGGGGTTAACAATGAAGATCGTGCAATGTGTGCTCGGTTTGATCGGAATCGCGTTGATTGTGTTCTTCCAATTGTTCGGGGCTAAGCTGCTTGCAGCCGATGTCGTAGAGCAAGTGGAAGACGAGTGTCGCATGGTACTGGAGAAAAACTTCAACGGCGTCAATACCGAGGACTTGAAGATGATCGTTAGCACGTTTTCGAAAGAAGCGTCTAGCGGCCAGTACATCAGAGATTTCACCGAAGAAGCGACGAAGATGTTTGAAGAGACGGACGTGTATATACGTCTCGTCGACTTCAAGCTCTACGAACTGCGCCCGCCGTTTGCAACGGCAATGGTGATTCAGATGACGCTCCCGGCTGACGAAAAAGACCGGGAGCCAGTTCGGCATCAAAGACTGGGGCTAAATTATCGCCATCACTCAGCGCTCCTCCCGGAGTTTGAGATGGTTGTATACAGTCAGATCTTCCGGTACGAGAACGGGAAATGGAAAGTCCACGCCGGTGCTGGCGTTCCTCTCCCGACGGACCAGAAAGAACTACCGGCTTCGTTGCCGCGTCCGGTAGCCGCAGATGCTGCAAAGTGTGCGAATGGGAATTGCCAGTTTCCGCGCGTGAAGACAGCAGCGTTTCGTTGATCCTAGGGCGGTGTGTTCAGGGGCTTGATTTTTCTCAAGGAGGGGGAAAATGAAAGGAAACGCGGTCGGTCTTATTACGGCCCTGCTGACGGCACTCGTCGTGCTGTGGCAGGGCTATGAGGACTACAAGAAGGAAAACCCGGCGCCTGTAACCCACGTGGTTCAGAAGCCGATAGCTCCAGTAGAGCCAACACCCATCTACTGGCATGATGGGACCACATGGCGCTGCCAAGTCGGAGACAGGCAGTATGTGTGGGTGAACAACAGCCAGCAAACGATGCCGACACACCGTGTGGCGGCAAATCCCGGTTCGATGGTTTACTAAAGCAGGAGAAGTATATGCGCGCAAAAGATGAACTGGAAAATCTCGCGGAAGTGTACAACGTGGCTGTGACAAAGAGCTTCCACGAGCTGTACAAACAGCTCGGCGAGCTGCTGCAAACACAACACGTGGATTTCCCGTACACCGCTGCTCTTCTTGTAGAGCGGTTTTCAGACGACATCAAGCGGAACATGAACAGCCGAGACACGCTCGGCACGCATTCTAAAACAGGTCGGCCGTTGTATGCGCATATCGCGCATCCAACGAAGAACCCTGCGCCGGTGGAAGATGACGACAACGCCGCGGCGGCGTAAAGCCGTGGGTCGGGTGGCGAAATTGGCAGACGCAGCGGACTTAAAATCCGCTGGGAAGAAATTCCCGTGCGGGATCATCCCCCGCCCCGACCATTAGAAAGGAGTCGCATTATGGATCAGTTTGGAAAGTGTCCCAATTGCGGTGCTGATTGGGATAACGGCGATATCTTCGACAACCTGCGTAAACAGGTGTTCTATGTAAACACCAGTGACGAAGAGTTGCGCAAGATTGTAGAAGACTTCTACAAACCGCCCTACAGGTTTAGCCGGCTTGTAGGGCTGGAGTTTCCCGGTAAGTACGACGGGGTCTGGGAGTGGGCTTGCCCAGACTGCGACGCGCGATTTCCACGGTTCAAGGAGGCGAAAAGTGGCAAAGTATAAACACTTGCAGTGTTACTCCTGCGGCCAGCCCATGGTCGCTAGTCGCTTCAACGACACGTGGGCTATGCGCGTAGACGGTAATCTGCACCAAGTTCCGGTGCACTCTGTGCCATGCGCATATTGCGTGGCCTGCGACATATCGACCATTGACGGCGGCAGCGATGACGCCATCATGTGGTCGTACAACAAGTACCTGAATGAGGCTGGCCTGAACACGCCGTATCTCCGAACACGGCGGGTTGTGCGGCGGTTTTTTCTTGGTATCAGGGACCGTATCCTGCGGGACTGGTACCGATCTCGACGTACGTTCCGGCGAGCCACAATGTAAACGGAAGGCGCATAGCTCAATTGGTTAGAGCACCTCGTTTACATCGAGGGGGTTGGGGGTTCGAGTCCCTCTGCGCCTACTGGCCCGGTATGGGGCTTTGTTTTTAGCCTGTCGTGCATACCAGCGACAGTTCATGGAGGATGATATGCAGAAGGTCAAGATGTTGGTCGGTGCGTTCGTTCTGGGTTGCCTGTTTGCGTTTGCTATCAATGCCAATGCTGACGGGCCTGTGTACGTGGAATCGTATACGGGACACAGCCCACAAATGACGGTGCCGCGTGCCAGCAGCCCCAGCAACGCCACTGCGCAGGGCGTTGCTGAGCTAATGGCTCGGTCTGGTTCGTGCCGGCATTTCGGCGGTAATAGCGGTTACGAGGGTGTAGGCATGGGTTCATCGCCCGAGGCTGCGCTTGGTAATTGCTGCTACAGCCGATCTGGAATGAGAGTGACCGATCAGGGCGTCGCCTTTGGACGAGGCCGCTGGTGGGCTTGCAAGCGGTACAGCCGCTGATCTTCTCTAGTTAGATCTCCTACGGGCGGGCGCCGGTGAAAGCCCAAGTAGCCGGCGCCCGCTTTTTCTTAGATATCTTTAACTGAAAGGACTCAGGTAATGATTTATCGAGAAGTCAATGATGACGAGCGCTTCAGCTTCATCGTGGGCTGGGCGGAAACGAACAACGCGCAATACGACACGCGCGTAAGAAATGGTCGGATGTTCGTGGGGCTGAGCGCCTACCACTGGCGCAGGGCCGAGTACCAAGGAGTTGCGGCATGACACTAGAACGCGCGGCTGAGCTTGTCTCTGCCTTGCGGGTAGCCTATCCGCGGGACGAGACAGCAACAGATCTATTCACTCATTTTGTAGATCATTTCGATCTGCAGGGCGAAGTGCAGCTCAAGCAGTTCGCTGAGTTGTGTGGTTTCATGGTAGTGCACAGTGTGCGCAAAGTAGAAGGAGTCGACAATGGCTGAAATGACTGCGGTTTTCACGCTCCCGTACAGCGGGAGTTACCCCAGTGACAACTTCAGGTGGAGGCGGGTGTGCGAGTTTTACGACCAGACCGGCCCGATCCACAGGGTCGATCCTGCGGTGATACAGATCCTGCTGGGGTTTGTGCAGCGGTTGTATCCCGAAGCTACACAAGAGTCGCTCTTGCAATACGAAAACAAGTATTTCACCATCGTCGGCGAACGCGACTTTGGCGAGTACATGTTTATCTACCGCCACGACTTCAAGTGGATGATCGGCGCGGTGACGGTGAATGACTACGAGAAATCGGCCCGGGGCAAGTATTATTACACAGCTCCGCCCGAAGATTTGCCGAGGTGCTGATGATTAAGTTAGCAGAAAAGCTCGTACAGCTGCGCGAGCGGCTGTATGAGATTCAACTAGCGCTAGATCATGTTCGCCGGGAAGTCGATAGTGTGGCGAACGATATGGCAGATAAACTTGCGCAACAGGAGACTACGGACAATGACAGTCAAGAAACTAGTTAAAGAGAAAGCAGCAAAAAACCCGGCGCTCAAGCCGCTCAGGCTGCCAGTCGCTAAAAAATTAACGCCAGAAGAATTTGGACTACGTCTCAAGTGGAATACTGACGGTAGCGCGTCATGCACGATTATAGTCGACATAGACAACATTAAAGATGACAAGAAGTCTGTTTCGCGCAGAGATTTTTTGGCGTCAATTCACTTGGAATATGGTGAACATGACGGCAGCACCATTATTTCTTGGATGTTTGAGTCATTAGTGACCAACGGAATAACGATTGATTGCCCGGGAGAACACAGATGCACTGGCGAACTGCCGCACGTACAGTACGAGCTACTGCACCTAGACGGAAATATAGCCACCTTGCGGGCTGACATTTCTTTTGCGGCGATTGAGTGTTGGATTTTTATTCGAACTCGTGAGTTTGTTAAAGATATTTTTCGTTACCCCGTCGCACTCAAAAATTTAACTGCAGATCAGCGGGCTGTCATGTTAGATATCGCGAGCGCGTACATATTTGATTGTTTAACAGGCGAACTGTATTCGTTCGATTATCGTCCAACGGAAGAGCATGTATTTAAAACAGCGCACGAGATCAGTGCGAAGTTTTTTGATGCGTTTCAGTTGCCATTTGTACCGGCGGCGTGGTACAAAACCCGCAGTAAGCTTTCAAAAGAACGGTGGGCTAAACACCTCATCGAAACTGCCGAATTTGAAAAGAAAGAAGCAGAAAAAAGGAAAGCAGTGGGAATGCAGCGTTAGTCTGCGGCCCCATCGTCTAGTTGGCCTAGGACACGGGCCTTTCATGCCTGTAACCGGGGTTCGAATCCCCGTGGGGTCACTTGTCTCGGCAGCGTGTGTACAGCGCTGCGAAATTCGGGGGGAAGTTATGAGCCTTAATGTGCGTGGGAGCGTTAATTACGTGTTATCACCATATCCCCGAGGCGAGACTTTGTTATTTTTATTCCTAGAAAGAAAGGGGTTGTTTATGTGGGGTGATGTAGTGGTCGGAGACGAGGAAACACAGAAGCGCAGAGGCGGATCCGCGCGAGGTGTTAAAATTGCTGACCCAGTGCCTGATAGGTTCAGTATTTCAGAAAATGCCCGAGAGTTCTGGATCTCAGGTGTGTTCTTAGGGCTGGGGATGACAGTAGGCAAGAACACCGCGCTCGGCGCGCGGCTCACGGAAGAACTTGCCGCAGAATCTAGCGGCGTGTATATCGTAAAGATGCTACAAAATGAGTTTATTCCGCTGGTCAATCCAGAGCGCTTAGTCAATGCTGTTAATGGCGCAATCGACTGGGCGCACGAGTCGGGCCGCCGTGAGAAAGCGGCGGAGATTCGCAGAGTTCTTTGGCGCGATTAAAACACAGGGGGCGTACTGGTATCGACGTATAGACGGAAACGTATACTGCATTCCGTGGTTGATCGGGTGGCCACGTTAAAACTCGATTAAAAGTTATCTGGCAGCTTCAACACTGCCCCCGCTCTCGCTGCCTAGTGCAGTGATCGGGTAGCGCGCGTGACGCTATCGCCCCTCACGCTGGAAGCTGGGAAGACAGCTGACAGCCCGGACAGACGGGCAAAGATGGTGGTAAACTACCTGACGCCGATAATCGGCTGGTTTTGTTCATTGCGCAAGTAGCAATGAAACATGAGTGTAGATGTGTACGTGGAAACTATTACGGACGCGGGTTCGATTCCCGCCGCCTCCAATTTGTACGAAAGGATTCGTCATGGCTGGCTGGTTATTACTTGCGATAGAAGGCGATTTGCCCATTGTCATGAGCGTCTACGAAATCTGGGATGACGCACGAGACGCAGGGAATGAGTTCTTGGAAGAGAATGAAATCCCGGGCAAGTTCGTAGGTGATGAGCCGCCTGACGATGACGAGTTGCTGGAGTGTGACACAGCAACGTTTACGGGATCTATCGGGTTGTATGACCTGCAGATACCCCATCTCGACGACGATGATGACGATGATGACGACGACAGCGAGTTCTAATACTCGTGGGTTCTTTTCTAGCCCGGCAGCTTCGCGCTGACCGGGCTTTTTCCTTTTAAGGGGTATCCATGCAACTCCTGTTTCAAGACCCGTGTGAAAAGATCGATAGGTTCGACATACATATCATCGACATCTATTGTCACGGCGATGTGTACAACACGATCGAATGCAGCGAGAACTTAACGCTGCAGGAAGTATGGGAGTGGTTGTGTACTGGCGGGGATTGGAAGTTCAAAGTCACCGCACATGGACAGCCTGACAAGGTGTTCATGGACGGGTACCTATATCACGACAACAGCTTTCGAGCTGCTGTCGACGGCTATAACCTCGCTGTGCTCTGCGAGGCGACAGAGGATGAGGCGTACGACCTCAAAGAAAAGGTCTATCAACGTCATAAAAAGGAGTTTGGCCTGTGAAAGTATATATCGGACCGTATGTTAATTGGTTCGGCCCGTACCAGCTCGCGGATCTCCTGCAGTACGTGGGAGTCAGCGAGGACACGTGCCACAAGCTTGGCGAAAAGCTTGATAGCATCACGCCCGTTCGAGAGTTCTTCGAATGGTTTGACCGAACGTTCAAAAAGCGCCGGATTGATATCAAAATCCACGACTACGACGTGTGGTCTATGGATGACACTCTGGCTGTGATCATCCTGCCCATGCTGAAGCTCCTCAAGGAGAAAAAGCACGGGTATGCGATGGTAGATGACGAGGATGTTCCCGCGGAGCTGCGCAGTACGGCAGCTCCGGCGCTAACGCAGGAGCAAATCAACACCGCCTGCCCCGACGATAACGGGGAAGCGCGGTGGAACTGGGTGCTCGACGAGATGATCTGGACATTTGAGCAGATGTTGAGTGATGACGCGGAATCGCGGTTTCACTACGACTTGGATCCGGCCAAGCCGCGCGACGAACCCGGGCTGGATCTTGAACAGATGCTGGCCCGCGGTGGTTATGACAAGGCGGGCTATACAGCGTGGCAGGAGCGTAAGACTCGTGGTTTTACGTTGTTCGGTAAATACTTTGAGGGCCTTTGGGATTAGGAGGCGCAGATGGACAAAGAAGAGTTCATGCAGGAGTATCTCTCGCGGCTTGCTTTCTCGCTGGCCCAGTTCTGGCCGGCAGATGAGGAGCTTCCAGACTCGGAAGCCGTGGCCGACGAGATCTATTACAAGGTCGCCATCAGGCGCCTGAGCGTCTTTAGGCGCGCAGAGCTGGCCAAGATCCTCTGGTCAATGATAGAGGACAAGGCTCGGTTCTTCTCTTCGGAGACGGACCGCCTGCAGCGGATTGGCATCATTCGGGGAGTGATCGCGCGGTTTCCGCTGCTGTTTGATGCTGATCATGAGAGGACGTACCGGAACGACTGTATTTAAATAACAAAGAAAGGACGATGCTATGTTCTGGTTTCTGCTTGTCGGTTGTTTTGTGATCGGGTGGGTGCAGCAGGCGGCGCGAAAGGAGGCGAGCCGAGCTGGGCGGTATTACAACCCGCCCGCGGCTCAGCCCAAGCAGCGCAGCACCAAACAGCAGCCCCGGAAGATCATTCTCCCGGAGGCTATGACGCCTGAAGAGCTGGCTGAATTCGGCCCGGGCTGGCTAACTAAATAACAGCCAAAACCCGGGTATATTAAGTGTAGAACTATAGCTGTTCGCACAGGCAGCGTCCTCAGTGACTGAAAGACGGGCGATCCTTGGCCCGAAGGTATTGCGTGAGACACCACGCAAGTGAAATACCTGTCACGTGAGGTCGAAAGCGGAAGGAGGAAATGTTGAGGGCCGCAAGCTCTCCGTGGTGGCGTGTGAAGCCGCGCAAAATACATTTCCAAGCGCCCCGGACCGCTAGCTCAAAACATGATGCTAGAGGAGGGTTCGGTGCCGGTAATCAATCCGGCCATGTTCCGAGCATTAATTCTTCTGTGAAGTGTCGTGCATGCAACGCGACATCAACAGCAGAATCGCTCCTGTGTTTGGTAGGCATACCGAATACAGAGTGGGCATGTAGCTTAAAGGACTAGACGTGCCGGGAGTTGGAAGACGTATTGCGGGTTTGCCCCCGTAATGCTGCGCTTCCCTGCGGACGTTGCCTGTGCTGACAGTTTGGGTTCTTTCGTGTCCGGCTCAAACCCGGCCCTCTCTATCGCAGGAGAGTATTGAACCGCCGGGGAATTGCGAATAACCCGGCAATTTGATTTTTAACTGCAGCAACTTCGCTGTGGTTCGCGTGATTGGCGTGTAGCACCAATCGAGGAGAAAGCCGTGTAACATGAAAACGGATGATCCCCCGGCCAATGGCCGGAAGAGAAGAAGTGTCGGTTACCGGCCATTGGCCGGGGAGAGTTGGGCGGGTACCTACCGCGCGCCGCAAGCGCACAAGCAGGCATGCCGTGAAGGCAAAAGGAACGCAATCACGGAGGTAACTCCGTGGTAGCGCGTTTCTTTTAGCTATCAGAGCCCGATCTAAATATCAGGCAAAAAGCGGGCATATACAGTAATAGCAGTAGCTATCTGTTTTCTTCACTCTTTACAAAAGGAACTCGCTATGGAAAACGTTACTACTCCCGTCGCCGCTCTTGTCGAAGCCATCGAGAAGATGCTGGCCGATCCTACGGTGCTCTCCATTCCCGGCGAGTACCTGACGGACGGCCCGGCGGAAGATCTTCACGACGTCGTGAACGAGGTGTCGAACTTCTTCGCGCCCGAGGCGTTGATCAAGCCCAACGGCCACCCGAACTTCGACGCGCACCGTGAGTTGGCTGCGGCTGGCTACACGGTCAGCTGTGGAGAGCGGGATTCGTTCGGTTGGCTGACGGGCGTTATCACAACGCCCAAGGGACTGATCGTCTATGGATAAACCCATAGACATCATCGCGTCAATGTTGTCGCACGCGGTGAAAACGGCAGACAACAAGCAAGCACTGATCGTAGTGCTTGCTGTCATGGCCAAAGTGATTACAGAGCTGCCCGGCGACAACTCGGCGTTGTTAGAGTGGGTAGCGCAATCTACAAAGCGTTTCACAAAGTAGTTCTCGATTTATCTTCACATAGGAGTGTTTATGTACACCGTTTGGATTCATACCAGCCCCTGCCACAAGACGAAGTCAGGAACCATCAATGTTTACAGCTGGGTTCCGGCGATTTCCGTCATCAGCGGGCTTTCTCTCGCTGATGCGGTGGCTGTCGTCCGCACCTTCAAGGACGCCGTCGTCAATCGCGACGACGTCACGGACATGATGCGGGGCGGCAACGTCACTGCGTCCTGCCATGACGTTTTCGCCACGCTTGACGGCGTGAGCGATGAGCGCGCTATGCAGAGCGTGATAGATCTCGACGAGCTGTACCGCAAGGAGCAGCACGTCGGGGTTTAGCACGACGGTAAAACTCGTCGGCAGCTGAGGGCGACGGCCTCAGCAAAGCTTCGGCTTTTTTTAGCTATCAGCGCTATTCGTCGTCGGGATCTATCTCGCCGAACATGTGATCGAAGACGCCAGACATGAAGTCGTTTTCCATCTCGGCCATGGCGCACCTCGTGAGATTGGGACATAGATATCTTAATCCAGTTGAGAGTGACTGACAAAACGCTAAAAATGCACCTCTGACTGCCACTCCACGGCAGTCAATCTTCAGCGCATCACCGTAAATGCCTGTCAATAATGGACTTAGAGCGTCTGACCAATAGTTGCGCGCTCTAAATCCAATAATCACAACACTTTACGTCACGCGGCTCATGAACTCTGACTAGTTTGGGTCAGAGTTGGAACAAAAACGTTCCAACCTCTCGGTGTTTTTACCTAGAGAGCGTTCCAACTTGCCCTGAAAATCAGGCATTCTCAATTTCGCTCTTCAGTCGCTCTTCAGCGGCGCAAAAACACTGTGGTTTAAATCACAGTGACTGCCACCAGACGGCAGTCATGGTTTCTCAGTTTCTCAACCCGTTTTTCAACCCGTTTTTCATCCGCTTTTCAGAGTGCGCGCCGGGTATTCTCAGTTTGGGCTCTGATATCTAAAAAAAAACCAAGCGCGCAGCTGTATTTGGCTTTTCTCAGAGCTTGTGCGAAGATATCTAAATCAGCTTGGGAGCTAATGCAGAGCTATGCCATTCAGGTCAGAAAAGCAGCGTAGGTTTCTCTGGGCCGAGCACCCAGATATCGCCAAACGCTGGGCGCGCGAGTATCCGAATCAGAAGAATCTGCCGGAATACGCGCACAAAACCAAAGAACCGTCTGAAACTAAAGACTCAGAGAAGTCTAAGGAGGCTGGTGTGGCTGCGAGTGTTACAAAAAATTATACAAGCGTCAAAAATACCGTTGTTAACTACGTAGCGGCTCTTACAGCCAAATATGCGAACTCTGCTGCCGTCCCTGTAGAGGTTCCCCACTGCGATAAGCCCACGTCTGCAGGGGATGAACACGTCAGTCTCAAGGGTCCAGATCAAGAGGGGCAGTTATTGGGTCAGTTATCTAAAGAACAGCAAAAACCCCCTGTAAATGAGACATTACGTAAGTTAGCAGTAGTGTTATCGCAGGTGATACAGCAGGGGATTGCAGACGAAGAAGCAGCGGCGCAGGGCCAACAAGCAGCCCCAGTGCCCCAGAATGTTAACTTACAACAATACGCCCAACCAGCTTCAGCAACCCCTCTTCCAATGGGTGCGCAACAGGCTCAGGCCCAGCAAATGCAGGCTGTTATGCCACAAGCGCCGGCCCAAGCACAGGCTCCGGCAGCTCCCGCCCAGCCGCAGAAAGTAGCCAATGTATCGCCCATGCCGGCAGGCCCACAGGCTACGTCACCAAGCGCGCCGCCAGTTGGGAACAAGGGCGGCATCAAGCCTATTAAACCTATGGCGCCCAAGGGTAACAGCCCGATGTTTAATCCCATTCAATCGTTTGGCGGGCTGAGCACTAGTGGCGTGATCAATGGCAACGCTGGCTTGGGTGTAACAAACTCGCCTGAGAAGTCAGCTGGTTCTCCCGCATGGCAGCGCAGTGCTGGGAAGAACGAAGAAGGCGGCCTGAATGCCAAGGGCAGGGCTAGCTATAACAAAGCGACAGGCGGCCATCTCAAAGCGCCCGTGACTGAAAAGCACCCCACAGGCAAAGCCAAGGCCCGTAGACATTCTTTCTGTTCGCGTATGTGCGGCATGAAGAAGCACGAGACTGGTAGCGCGACAGCTCACGACCCAGACTCGCGCATAAATAAGTCCCTGCGCAAGTGGAACTGCAAGTGCTCTAGCGCGATGCAGTTCGGCGTCTACTTGGGTCGCATTGGCCAGTAGGCTGGTTTAGCTATCTAAATACTCCGCCAGTTCCGGGCATATTACCTGATACCCAATATGTGGTGTATTGGGAATGCCCGGGACTCTTTTCTTTGCGGAGGTTCGAGATGAGTTACGAAATCGGTCCAGACGTTTCGGCTATGTTTCCAGAAGATAGCCCAACGACAATCGACGGCAAAATTGCCGAGCTGCAGCGGTTGACGGCGTTTCTGGCGAATACGTTAAAAGCCGCGTTTGAGCGCGTTGAAGCCGCTGAAACTATTGCAGTCAAGCAAGCCGAGATGCTTAGTCGGCTGCTGGGCGTTCTTGAAACGCAAATGCAAAACAACAGCTTGATCCACGAACGGCTCAACAGGCTGGAAGGAGTACAGGAATGAACAGCCTGAAAGTGCACAGCGCGCCTACGTATGACATCGACCTGAACGACTCGCCAGAACTACGCTGGCGAAAGTTCTGTAAAGCTGAAGGGGATAACATCCACAGCATCCTCGCCGACATAAACAAATATGTCGACGAAGATTTGCTAGGGCACTTGTATCCGCCTATCAGGAGCCTTGTGAGAACACTTGGCTCTGGCGCCGGCTGGTTCGCCCATACTGTCTCAGACATGATGTACGGCGAAGAGTACACGGCGGAGATTCAGGGTATAGCTAAGTATGCAGAGGTGCCCCTAGGCGACCTCATGCTTGGCAATCTCATCTACGACTTAACGAGTCTTAGTGAGATGTACGGGTGCGGGTGTTCGAGCGCCAGCTTGGATATCAGCGGGTCACCCGTACTGGTTCGTAACATGGACTGGGTAACGCCCCGGTCCACCGGGAAGCACACCCGGCTTATCCGGTTTCACAGAGGAAACAACTCATATACCTCTGTGGGCGTTACTGGCATGGTGGGCGTGGTTTCAGCGATCTGCTCCCAGTGGGCAGTCACTGTAAACCAAGCGCCCACTGTTAAGACGGTCAGTTGGCTGGGTTGTTTAAACCCCGTTGATCTGTTTCGCTGGCCTGTGCTTCAACGAGTACGGGCCGTGTGCGACAGAATGACGGACTATAACAACACGGTGCTGGGGTTGCGTTCCCAGCCCGTAATGGTTCCGTTCTTTGCGCATGTCGTTGGCAAAGAAGCGATGCAGCACTGTGTCGTCGTGCATACAGGCGAAGACACATTTCTGCGGAGCGGGCACAAGAAGAACGCCAAGCTTGTGCAGACGAACCATTACATAACCAACAGGCTCAAGAAGCATAATCCCGAGAACGGCGAGGATTATGTCTGGGATACGTACACCCGCCACGACGCTCTGCATAAGCGCGTCAGGACGGAAACGCCCCAGAACGTGGTGGCAGCCCTGAACTTACTTAAGGGCGCAGATATCACCACGGAAGACACCATGCAGCAAATGCTGCTATGGCCAGCCCGTGAAACGATGGTTCTGAAGACCCGGGACGGCTGATATCTAAATAAAAGCCAAAAACCGGGTATATACAGTGATGATCCTAGGTGTTGGCGTGAATGTGTTATTCATGCCCCCGCACGGCTGTACGGGTTCCGCTACAGCGTTTTCTGTGACAGAAAGAAAGAGAGTTTCTTTATGGCTACTGCAACTGCCCAGCGCGTCAAGGTCAGCAAGGTTTCTGGTTCGGCTCGCCGTCGTGCCAAGCCCCTCACCAAGGCCGACGTTCAGCAGATCGTCGACGAGGCGGTCTACATGAGCAATCCGCTCGTGCAGATCTACAACGGCAGCGCGGCTGTCGTCAGCGGTGTTTACTCGGCTACCACCACCACGTTTCAGAACATCTACGACTCGCTGGCCCACGTGGCTGGTCAGGTCTGGGTGTTTCTGGGTCAGGTGTACAGCACGGTGATCGAGTACACCACGGCGGTCCTGCACTGGATCGGCGAGCAGATCGTGTATGCGTACGGCGCCACTCGTAAGGCGCTGGAGTACGTGTACGAGTTCGTCGGCAGCATGACGGTCGACTGGATCGCCGTCAATGGCCACGTCGTCAACCTGTTGGCTGCTGCGGCGGCCTTCGGTGTGGCCGTGACCACCGGTGTTGTCGTCGGCGCCGGCATGGCGTCGCTGGCCACTGGGCTTGTTGGCGCTGGAACCGTGGCGAAGGTCACGGGCATCCTGTTTGCGGCCATCACCGCCAACTGTGTTGCCCCGGTGGCGTACACGCTCTTCCAAGCCGGCATCTCGCGCGAGGAAATCGCCGAGGCGCTGACCGAGGCTGAGAAGAAGGCTGCTGTCACGGTAAACGCCGTGGCGGTCATGCCCGCTACTTGCTAGTCCTCCTACGGCTGGCATAAAGACTCGCGCATGCCCCTTCGGGGGCCTCTGCGCGTTTCTTTTAGCTATCAGCGCTTTTAGGTTAAAATGACCGACTGTATACTCACGGGGTATACATCTTCAGGAGCATGTGTTATGCCGGCTGACAACCAAGACCAGAAGCGCCCTATTGATTTCAGGCCCGCGGGCGCTGTGGCTGGCGCTGCACTGCCAGCGAAGAGTCTCTGGGATTACGTTCGGCACGACTACCCGGCCTATAAAAAGCTGCTCGAAGCGGCTGAAGATGCCACAACAGCCGATGGGCATGTCGACGTGGCCAAGGTGCTCAGGACGATCAAGCCGGGCGACTACGGCATCTCTGGGTTACAGGGCAGCAACGACCCGTTTACCAATGTGCTTGTGCATGGCTCGTTCGGCGCTTCAGGCGGTCCGGGCGCGCATGGCCAGATTGCCGGGCCCAATGTCAAAGCCCACCATAGTGTGTCCCGCACACCCAAGGGCGAAATGCCGCCGGATCTCGCGTTTCTGCGCAACGACCGCGGCGACTTGTTCTCAGACATAGAAGCGAAAGATCCCAAGCGGTTCCTAAACGCATCAAACCGCGGCTATGAGTGGGCAGACGACGGGACGGCCGGCACTGATACATACGGTAACACGAAAGAGCGGCTTCGGGGGCGCGCCAAAGAGCTAGCGCCGCTTCAAAAGCGCCAACGGGCGTGGGAGGCGTATGACAAAAGCACGAGTAATGCCAAACCACCCAAAGACCCGCGGCTCAGCACGGAAGAGTTAGCTAAATTACAAAGGCTTCAAAAGCTTAGAAGCACGTCGGTGAGAGACTTCAAGAAGTTTCTGTCGCGGCCCGAGTTGCAGCAGTTTGCTGAACCCAAGACGCCTACTGGCAAAGCCGATGACTTCCTCTCTAGCGTGCGTAGCGATGTTACAGCCAAGCACCCTGCAGCCATAGAAGCTGCCAATAACGCCAAACGGCAGAAGATCAAGTCGCTGGCTGACTTGTTTGGCGAGAAGTACAAGAACAACCCGCGCATGAAGGCGCTGTCTACAGACTTAATGAAACAAGTGGATCAGGTCGGTGTGCCCGGCCCGGCGCCAGCGCGTTCTGCTATCTTTAAGCCCAAGAAATTCGAGACGTTTGTGCCGACTGTGTTACACGGCGGCATGAACACGGGCCGAACGAACATGACACCGCTCGAAACGCTTGGGTTTCGCGGCCTTGACTTCGTTGACGGGCCATTCAGTCCGAAGCAATGGCGCGCATACCAGAAAGACCCGTCGGCTGGGTATGGCTGGTCGCTGTTAATGAAAGAGCTGCGCAATCAGCCGGCTGACTATGCCGCTGACGTAGCGCGAGCCAAGATGCGCCCCGGCAGCATGTACGTTCCCGAGGCTGACAACGTATACAAACATACGATTCTTGAGGGCTCACGATTACATCCCCGCGGGCACTACTATGGTCCCAAGGGCACACTCTGGTTGCGTCCAAAAGGCCCTGATGTTGGCGGCGCGTTAGATCCGCTCTTGAAAGCCGAAGGGCTCAAGGGTTACGCGATCGGGAATGCTGGCTTGGGCGCTATCGGTGAGATTACTGGCCTGTCGAATCTCGCAAAATACATTCCGGGGTTCAATAAGAATGTGAACACATGCGACGGGCATATGTGTGGGTCGTTCCCGGCGACTGTATACGAAGCGCTGGGTAAAACAAAGAGCAAGTTCCCGAATGCCATCACGCTGCCCAACAGAGTAGCTATCTCTGGCGAGTTTGAGCCGCTGCTGGCAACGAATAAGCAGCTCTTGCTCAAGCAACTTCGCATGGCCGGCGGTAGGCGTGCGCTCTTAGGTGCTGGCGCCATGGGTTTGATGGGCGCTGCTGGCTATAAAGCCACTGGTGCTATTCAGAATGCTGCTCGCAGCGCTATGCCAGCTCCTGCGCCTGTACCCACCCCGACACCCAGCGCTATGCCTAGCTTCAAGGGCATGGGCAAGTACGCACCAGCACTTGCACTTGGTGCTGGTGGCGCTGCAGCCCTCGCAGCAGCCCATGCGTGGGGCAGGTCGAGGCGCAAGAAACCCGACAACGAGCTAGGCGCAGCCCCGGCGTAAAGTTATCAATATCAGCGGCCCATACCCTAGACTGATACGTAGGAAGTTAACTTATGCGTGACTTTTTAACGGGGGTATTGGC
>Ga0209400_1000845_pt1 | contig 26440 bp, 21 predicted proteins | sample M_130807_EF_Meta_FD_187313 | JGI IMG/M metagenome (GOLD analysis project Ga0209400, IMG submission 187313) | Freshwater microbial communities from Lake Montjoie, Canada to study carbon cycling - M_130807_EF_MetaG (SPAdes) (version 2) | ecosystem: Environmental > Aquatic > Freshwater > Lake... | reverse complement strand
TTTTTTTCAAGCTGGAGAAAGGAAGACTCGGAATGAACCGCAAGAGATTAGTTATTGCTGCCCTAGTCGCCCTGTTCGCAACTAGTTTCCCGAATGCTAGTTATTCCCTCTCCCTTCCTGCGTGCACCATCTCTGGAACAGCTTCAGCTGATCGAATAACTGGAACTCCAGGCGATGACTATATTTGTGCTGGAGCTGGCAATGACATTATCAACGGGCTTGGCGGAAACGACACTGTATACGGTGGCCCAGGTAACGATCGTATTGTTGGCGGCTTAGGCAAGGACGTGATTTACGGTGAAGCTGGCAACGACACCATCGAGGGTGGCGAGGGTGAAGATAAATTATCCGGCGATGAGGGTAAAGATAAAGTCCGCGGAGGCAATGGCGTAGACCTTCTTCAAGGTGGAACAGAAGCCGACAACATCTCAGCTGGTAACGGAGCCGACCTCATCGATGGTGGCAAAGGTAAAGACACCATTACAACCGGTGCCGGTAATGACCTATGCAACGCTGACTCAGCCGACGTGAGGCTTGACGCCTGCAGCTTAGACAGCAAAGGACCGAAAATCGGTCCAATCCCAATGGTAGTCAGACAAATCCAAGCTGGAACACTTGCTGTTTTCACGGTGAATGTGAGCGATGTCGCAACAGTGCAGGCTGTCTACGGTTCCATTGGTGGAAAGCCAGGATGGGTCACCGAGTGGTGCGGTTTCCGTATCCCAACAGAATTGGAATCAGGCTCAGAAAAATCTGGGACATACAAGCTCAGTTGCACTGTTCCTCAAAATGCAGTTAACGAAAACTACAAACTTCTTGTCGGGGCTGTCGACATGATGGGCCACACCACGGAACTTGTAATCCCGTTTGACGTTGTCGGCGGATCGAACGACAATCTCAGGCCTATCGTTACCAAGCTTGAACTGCCGGTATCGGTGGCTCGAGGTGAAAACTTTGTAGTTCGCGTAGAGGCAACTGATGACTCGGCAGTTGCAGGCATCTACGTTTGGTTCATGCTTGAAGGCGGCGGTTTCAGCAATGAATACGGTCTTCACGCAAAAGGCTCTGAACCTCGAGCCATTGCTGTCACACCAACAGACGCAATCTTTGAGCAGGATTATGTGTTCGGCGACAATGCACCCGAAGGGATATACAACGCTTGGATTAGCGTTCGAGATGGCGTCGGTAACCGTGAGTTCTACAACACGGGTCTCTCCTTGGTTCTAACCAAATAGGGCTCATTATTTTTTATGGCTTACCCTCTGCTAACTGAACGGCTAACCATCGAGCCTCTTTCCATGGCAGAGATAGAGACCTTTGTAAAATACCGACAAGATCCAGAGATAGCCCGATTTCAGAGCTGGGATACCTCTTACTCACACAGCCAGGCACAAGGACTCATCGAATCCCAGAACGGTATCCTGATGCCTGCTAAGGATGACTGGCTACAACTTGGAATACACCTTGGAGTAGAAGGAGATCTAATTGGTGATCTAGCTATTCATCGTTTAGACGAAGAAGACATAGTGTTTGAAATTGGTTTCACCCTTGCTAGCCAATTCCAAGGACATGGCTACGCAAGAGAAGCCTTGACTGCCCTGATGAAGTTTCTATTCGACGAAGTCGGGGCAACAAAGTTGGAGGCAAGTACTGACAAAAGAAACACAAGGTCGATCAAACTGCTCGAAGCTGTTGGGTTCCAGAGAGACCAAACTAGAACCTTTACCGAAGAGTTCAAGGGTGAAATAGTAACCGTGGATGTCTATCAAACTCGATTCTCGAGTCTGAATTGAGATCTTTCCTCAGATTGCTACTTGACTCCAAGTAGATCAATAACGAATACCAGTGTTCTACCTGAAAGCTGGTGTCCACTACCTGCAGAACCATATGCAACTTCTGGTGGGCAGATAAGCATTCTTCTGCCGCCAACTTTCATGCCAGGAATGCCATCCTGCCAGCCCTTGATGAGTCTGTTTAGCGGAAATTCAATTGACTCTCCTCGACCCCATGAAGAGTCAAATTCTTCACCGGTCTCGTAGTCAACACCAAGGTAGTGAACATTAACTACAGAGTTAGCTGGAGCTTCTGCTCCATCTCCAACAACGATGTCTTTAGTGGTCAATACTGATGGAGCTGGCTCCATCATTGGTTCGATTTCAGGGCGAGGCAAATTTGTCATGGAAAAAGCCTACCTAAGAGATCCCTTTTCGAGAGCTCTAGACTTGGAATATCGCTCCTCGACAACAAGCCTGTTTTCATAAACTCCAACAAAGGCAGGATGCATTTTCGCCATTTCTTCAGGAGTAGGATGTTGACCTCGAAAATACACATACCAAGCTTGTTCAAGATTCTTGAGAGTGAGTAAAGCGCTGAAGTCTCGATCAAGTGGACGAACCTCATCGATTCGTAATCTCTTTAGTTGTTTTAGGGGAAGCAGAAAATTAAGGTTTTCAACTTTTATTGTGTGTCCAACAAAGCCTGGGTCTATACCGGATCCAATCCAGAGACCATCAAGTTGTTTTAGACCAGACATGGTCTCGAACCGAAGTGTTTTGCGAGAGTGTACGTGCAGCACCTTCAGATTCTTCATCTTCGCTAGCGGGCTAAAATCCAAATCTGCCCCCACTTCTTCAAGTTGAAGATAGCTGAGGTTTGGCAAATTCCTAAGAGGACTCAAATCACTTATTTTCCGTGCTTCAATTGTCAGCCGCTCAATTTGTGGCTGTTTGGAAATGGCTTCTATAAGGTTTTGATCGGCAACCGCAACATCTAGATCTGTGATCTTGCTCGGGTTATTTTCCAGCCACTTCGTCCAGTTAGCTATTGCCTCTGCTTTTGTTTTTACTTGGGAAGATTTGGCACCAATGTGTGCCTGGCGCAATTCAACCTTGGATTGACCAAGATAATCCTTCTCAAACTCAACGACTCTACGAACAGAATTCTTCAGGAGTCGCCTAATCTGGGGGATAAAACCAGCACCACCAATATCAAGCTGATAATAAGTCCCTTCGAGTTCGGTATACATTTTGCTACCAACCACTTACATCCCCTTTTGGTTTCATCAAGATCACATGGAAGTACTTTAAGCGTAGCGTCGGCTTTAGTCTTAAGGCATGACATTGGCGATAACTAAATTCAGCTCAGGTGACACTGATGACACAGCAAAGCACGTAGTGCTATTTCTGCATGGCTATGGTGCTGATGAAAGAGACTTACCGGAGCTGATGTCCTATCTTCCAGATCTGCCTTGGTATAGCCCAAGAGCACCAATTGATTTAGGTGGCGCTTATTCCTGGTACATGGCCGAAGATGTACTCAAACCCACATTTACAGATGTAGACGAATCAACAGCAGCTCTTTGGGCTTGGATAGATGAATACATCCCCAAAGGTACCAAGCTAATCCTCATCGGCTTCTCCCAAGGAGGGCTTATGGCAACCCAACTGCTTAGAACTAGACCAGAGAGAATCTCAGGGACTGCCATTCTCTCCGGGTTTATGGCCGTAGGCGAATTACCAACAGATAGCCAACTTGGAAAAGCTAAACCAAAAGTGATTTACTGCAGAGGCTCTGAAGATCAACGAATAACTAAAGAAGAGATAGCAAGTCTAAACACTTGGCTACAAACAAAAACCAGAGCAATTACCAAGACTTACGCAGGTCTTGGTCACTCTGTTGATGGAAGAGTGATGAAAGATGTTGCTCAATACATTACTTCGCAATTGAGCTAAAGCCTTGTCTACCGCCACCAGTTATTGGATCTCTATTGGTCGTTTGTTGGCTAGATCTTCTAGAGGATAAATCCTCTATGTTTCTGAAATTAGACTCTGTTTCTCGCAAACTTTATCGCTGCGTAGATAAATGGAATCTGTAAGGGGAGTCTTAGCCATGCGGCCACCATCAACCCAGTATTTTCCTGATTTAGAACGTCGAAGGCATACCAAATGTTTGCTGGCCAGATGGCTATCAAGACTAGAGCGCTAACGTAACCTGACCACTTTACTTTTGCTAGTAAACCAATTGCACAGAGCAGTTCAAAGACACCACTGAGCAGAATGAGGAAGTTATGCTCAGGTAGCCAAGGTGGCATCAGCCAGAGAAATGCAGCCGGGTTCAATAAGTGAAGCACTCCACTGGCTAAAAACAGAGTAGCTAGCAGGTAGATGAGGACCTTGTTTACAGAACTAGATTTCAATTTATAGATCTAGTCCCTCAGGGTAACGAGAACCACCCTTGAAGTTTCCGTAGATAGGGCGGTCACCATCTGTAACGGCATCAACTAGAAGATCTCCTCCAACGAATGCTCCACGCCACGAAGCTCCAAGGCCACCGAATACTTCTTCTCGGTCTCCTCTAGATCTTGGCTTGTTAATTCCAAACTTGAATGCAGAGATTTCTTCTCTTACCCGCTTAGCGAAGTCCATGTCATCGGTTGCAACAGATGAAACTAGGTTTCCGTTAGAAACGTTCATAGCTGCTAAGAACTCTGCTTCGGTATCTACTAGAACAATTGAGTCGATAGGACCAAATGGTTCTGAGTGATGAAGTGACCAAGCTCTAGGTGGTTCTAGAACAGTTGCAGGGGCTACATAAGCCGAGATGTCTTGACCAGGTAGGAATCTACCGTGAGCTAAATCACCATCGTAAATTGGAATACCACCGGTGTTTATCGCTTCGTTGTATTGAGCCCGAAGTTCATCGGCTTTTGTCTTATGAATCACTGGCCCAAACTCCAGATCTGGAAGTTCGTCTTCGTCACTCTCAACAGCTAGCGGGTGGCCGAATCTAAGTCCCTTAAGGATAGGCATATACATCTCAAGGAAAGCTGGCAGCAGTCGTCTCTGGATAACGTATCTTGGATAAGCGGTGCAGCGCTGCTTTGCATATTCAAAACCTTTGCGAAGGTGCGGAGCTAGGTTGTCCCAATCGCTGAAATCCCAGATACCCCAGGCATTTAGTCCTTCTTGCTCGAGGATGTGACGCTTGTCGAAGTTAGCAAGTCTTTCTAGTGTTGCTCGACCATTTGATCTGCCACCAACGAAAGCAAATGCTCCGAGCACTGGAGAGGAAACCAGTGCGTCACTGAGTTCTGCTCCAACACCGCTTAGCAGTGTCACGGGTAATCCTGCCTTAGCCATGATTGCGTGAGCCAAAGTTAGTGAATGAAACCCACCCTGTGAAGGTGTCTTTGCAATAACAGCGTTACCCGCGAGAGTTTGAACTAGCTCGGCATGAACTAGAACACTAAGTGGATAGTTCCAAGAGGCAATATTTGAAATAGGGCCACTAAGTGGTGAACGTCCAACCATCTGGCGATCTATTTCTGAGAGATACCAATCGACACCATCGATGCAACGGTCAACGTCAGCGCACGCCAACTTCCAAGGCTTTCCGATTTCCCAAGCTAATAGTAGTGCGATGGTATCTCTAGCCCCACGAAGTCCAACGAGTGCTTGGCTAACCTTTGATTTACGTTCTTCTAAGCTGACTAGACCCCAGGCTGTGTGCTGCTTCGCGGCAGATGCAACTGCATCAACTGCTGTTTGGTGATCAACTTTAGGTGGGCCTTGAATCGGCATCTGATCAACGGGGTTAACATGTTCTGCTGGAGTCCCAACAGCTGACCAATCACCCATAACTAAGTTATTGATGCGATCTGCTTCGAAAGCCTCTGGGGCGATTGCTTTGGCCTGAGCGTAGACTGAGTTCCAGTCCGCCCCTTTTTTCACATGTAGTGTCATGGTGCCAATCTAGCCTGATGGTTACTATAAATAAATGTGGAGTTTGTAACTATTAGGAACCAGTATCAGGAGTATCCGAATGAATGAAAAAGACCTTATTGAGCTTTGGAACAAGAGCCGAAATCAGCTGATAATTGCCCAATTTGCGCCAACTTTCTTGCTAATCACCACAGCAATACAGATCCCAGCAATTAGAGCTGCCGGAAGTTCAACAGTCTGGGCTGTGCTTGGAATTCTCCTTGCTTCAGGCATTCTGGGTGCTCTAGTCGAGTTCTCAGCAGCTCATGAAGCTCAGGCTATTGCTTTGGACATTCGTGCACTGGGAAGCAAAAGCTCAGCTTCCAAAGCAATCCAGACGCTCTCCCCTTGGTTGCATGTGGCTAAGTTCCTCACTCCAGCAATCTTTGTGGGGATTTTTGTTGCTTTGTGCGTTGCCCTTTTTAGTTAGTTGAAATTAGCTCTGCTGTATTCTCAGCTTTTCCGAGCCTTCTAATGAATACGAAAGACATGACCTGAGTTGGGATCATAGCTAGCCCCAGGACAAAGACCAGTGCAACCGGGTTATCGTTTCCAGAAAAGCGCCCAATCTGAGAGAAGATTACTGGGATGGCCAGCCCTAGTAGTTGAGTGATAACAAAGAACACTAAAGCTCCTATTGCTGATGCAGCATATTTACCTTGATTGTAATTATTTTGCTTCGCTGCTTTCAAAACTCCGACTGTCTTCACGGAAGCCCAGATATAAACAAACAATGCATAGGGGACCGCTAAAAAGACGAAAATGAATAGCACTCCGCTAAAGGTTAGAAACTCTCCCAGCGGTCTGAAACTAAATCCAACTGTGAGTAGCAATGTAAAACCGGCAAAGATACCTCCCACGAGAGCTGCTCGCCTGAAATACTGCTTAGCTAATTGGCTTGCACCTTCGAGAGGAACTCGGCTCACGGCAATTGGTGGAACCTCGTCTAACTTTGACTCGCGCCAAGCTAGCAGTATCAGCGGGAAAGAAAAAGCAACATAGGTCAAGATCGCGAAAAAGTTGAAGTAGAAATTGATTGCGCCTTGAGTGGTTAGTGAGACCAGGTAGTTCTCAAAATTATGCATCGTAGCTTCGATGCCGGTTCTGACTCTGTTGCCATCACTATCTAAAACTATGGACGGGTTGAAGGCTATAACTTTTATCGCTAGAAATATTGTTGCAATAACAAAGCCGACTCTTCTGATTACGATATAACCGGTTTTGAATGCCCAGTCTCGGTTGGCGATTTCTCTTTCATCCAGATATTCATCTGGCAAGGATGTGACTCTACGCATGGAGGTTCGAAGCAAGATAAATGCCGCTAGAAGTATTACTGGAGCGAGATAGGCTGTCCAACTAACAAACGCAGCAATACCGAGCCAAAAGCTCTGGGTTGCGTCTAGATCATTAATTGTCACCACTTTGTGAGGGCCACTAATTCCAGAAGCGATGCTTAAGGTAGGTATTAGAAGACTAAAGAAAAATAGATAGCTGAACAAAACAGCAACAACACAGAGGAACCTTCTAAAGCCTCGGGAGATTAGAAAACCGCTGGGTGGAGAACTCAGCAGTCGCTCTACCTTTTCTCTGCGAATGTTCTCCATGATTGTTTGAGGGCTTTTCATTACATAATCACTTTCAGTTTGAAGAGTTGTTCAACTTTGCAGTCCAGAGCGGCAGCCAGTCTGAGCGCTAGCGCTAGTGTTGGAGCATACTCACCCCGCTCGATGTAGCTCATGGTTTGGTAGTGAACTCCCACAAGGTCGGCTAGTTCTTGCCTAGTTAGCTCACGCTTGATTCGGAATTCCTCAACTAAGTTCTCCAGTTGATCTTTCTCTTGCTTAGGCTGTCTTCCCATATTTAGAGTATAAATGCTCTAGAGCATAAATACTCTATGTCTTCTAAATAAATACAATTTGCTCTTCTAGACTGGCTGCTAGATTACAAAATTTAGAAGGGTTTCAAATTGCGTCGATACATAATCTCCTTCAATGATGGCGACATGAAATTTCCAATGGCTGAGTTGCCACAGGTTGCGGAAGAATCCCATGCGGTAGTTCGCGAAGCCAAAGCTGCCGGCGTATGGATCTTCGGCGGAGGTTTCTTCTCAGATTTGCCGGTAGTTGTTAACGAAAACGGCGATGTTCGTCCAGGACCTATCACGCCAAGCGAGGTTAGATTGGGTGGGTTCTCAGTTCTTGAAGTTGAAAATGATGAGCAGGCTTACTATTGGGCTGCCAAGATAGCTAAATCCTGTCGCTGTGACCAAGAGGTCAGAGAAATGATTTACGACCCGGAGTCAACTAACTAACAAACTTAATAGTGTTGCAAGTGTGACAACTGCCAATAGAGCAACAATTAAAAATGATTTGCCTTTGCCCAAGGACACAACCAACCCGCCAAGTTGAGATTTTTTATCGATTTCAAGATCCGGCAGTGCATTAAGAATATGAGCTGTAATACCAACACAAACTGCAATGAGGACCATTTGCCAGCTTGGCCAATTATCTAAGGAACTTGACTGCGTTACAAACACCGTCAATAGCCCAAACGAGATTGCATATGGAATGAACGACCAAATGGTTCTAGCCAAGTAGAGGTTATAAAGTTGAGCGCTGGCAACCGCCAAAATGTGAGCTGTTCCTCCAATCCAGCCTCCCGCTAAAAAAGAAAGAGGTACCGTCGCGATCAGCGCAATGGCAATTGGAAATCTGAGATTCGACTGACTGAGAGAATTTGTCACGATCGGTTTATGCAATCGGTTGTTTTCTTTGTCTGAGCTGGCATCAATGTAATCGTTGACCCACCCGATTGAGGCTTGCCCTGCTGACGTAGCCAAAAGAACAAATAAGAGGGGGATGCCATGTTGGCCAGATAAATACACAGCAGTCGTGGTCAGAATCACCATAGTTAGTGCTTGAGGAAAATGAGTAGCGCGAACCAATGAAATAGATAATGAACTGCTCTTGTTTTTCATTTCAACCCACTCCGTTAGATAAAGCCTATTGGGAACGGTTCAAGCAGAATTCCTAGTAGCACACCGCTAGGCTCTTATCAACTGAAGGGTGTTCGCGTGGAACAGAGTTTCAATGTAATTCCAGTGCCTAAAAGAAGCTCAACTTTCAGGGCAGATATTCAAGGTCTTCGAGCAATCGCAATCATTCTGGTGATAGCGCTGCACATGAATCTTGTTGGCTTCGGTGCTGGCTTTATATGCCAGCGGCATAACATTTGCCTGACAGTTACCTGAACCAGCTAAAAGCGCTTTCACAAGGATGTCCTCAGGCTTAGGCTAAGAGTATGAAAACTTCTCGCAAGCGTTTATTCACCTTTTCTCTAGCCCTCTTGATGGGCTTCGGTGCATCCTTGCAAGCTCAAGCTGTCACTCTTCCGACAACTACAATCACTTTTGCTCCGCTGACTAAGGTCACGTATGGGAACCCAGATATCACTCTGAACATTTCCCAGAGCGCTGGGGTCACCAGCACTACCGTGATCTCACCAACAGTTTGCTCGTTGGTGAACAGCACTACTGTTCATATCCTCACTGCAGGTATTTGTAAAATTACCGCTTCCAATCCTGGAGATTTGACTCACAAGCCTGCTCGAGACGTTACTCGTTCATTTACAATTGCCAAAGCTCCAAACCTAGTAACAATCTCTGATTTCAGTTGGCTATCAATGGCCAACCCAACAGCTGACCTAAGCACTACTCAGACTTCAGGAACCACCACTCTCACAGCTCTAAACACCAAGTACTGCACCTTAAACGGCAACCACTTGATCGCTATAAAGGTTGGTACCTGCACAATCAGGGCAACTAATCCTGGTGATGCCAACTACCTGCCTGCCAAAACTGTTTCGGTAGCGGTAAAAGTGGGATTAACCTCCACAGTGACTCCTCCAGTAACCCCACCGGTAGTGCCACCAGTAGTTCCTCCGGTTACTCCTCCAACTACTTATGTCGGCCCGTGGACTATTAAACAAACAACTTTTGACGACACCAACTCTTTCAACGATGTCAATAACGCAAATGCTTGGGTGCAAAACAAGTGGTACCACGCTGGCCTGAGATTCCAAATTGCTCAAGTGATGGCTAAGTCCACTACTCACATTAGCTATTTGGTAACCGACAGCCTCAACCGTCCAACTCCAAACAAGGTGGTCAACTTCAGTGTTGGAAAACGTGATGGTGGATCCAACGCCAAGGTGCAAGTTGGCACTCAAAGCACTTCTGGTGTGGATAGAAGTCCGCAGGATCAACTACTTGTGACCGGCACTACAGACTCTAAAGGTGTCGTTAGCTTTGATGTAATTGGGCTTGACGCTAATGCTCGCGGCGGTCTATACATCCAGCTAGCTGCTTGGATTACTGACCTTAGCGTTGACACAATCGACATTACAAACCTCGAATACAGCATTCCTGTTGGTGGCTCAACCGGTGGCACAACCGCAACTCCAGTCCAGAACAAGACTTTGCTCTGGTCAGATGAATTTGATGGTGCCAGCGGTAGCGCTCCAAATAGTTCCAACTGGACTCCGGACCTAGGCGATGGCTGTAATAACCCTGCCGGCTGTGGTTGGGGTAACGGCGAAGCCGAGTCCTATGCGGCTTGTGCCAACAAAGCCGACGGTGCGGGATCGATGATTATTACTGCATCGACAACTGCCGGAGATTCCACCTGCACAAGCAATAAGACTTGGACCAGCGGTAAGTTCACCAGTTATGGCAAGAAGCACTTCAGCTATGGATACTTCGAAGCAAGGCTAAAAATGCCTTCGGGTGGTGGCACATGGCCAGCTTTCTGGACTCTCGGCTCTAACATCAATTCAGTTCCATGGCCAGGCTGTGGTGAGCTAGATATCGTTGAATATGCTGGAAACAGCCCGTTCATCAATACTGCTGCCGCTCACTATCCAAACACCAGTGGCGTGCATGACTACCAGATGGGTGCCCTAAACAGTTCAACGGTATTATCTGCTGGCTACCACAACTACGGCATGCTGTGGTTACCGACTGAAGTTACTTTCTTTATTGACGACCGTCAGGTGGCTAACATAAAGAAGTCTTCACTAGGCCTTACCTATTGGCCATTCGGACCTAATGCTGCTGGAGTGAACCCGAAGATGTATGTAATCTTCAACCTCGCTATGGGTGGCAGCTACGGAGGTGGAATTGCTAACGGGCTAACCAAGGCTCAGTTCAGCATCGACTACTTCCGCTACTACAGCGCTAATGGTTACGGATCTGCGCCAACCAATAACTAGCTGATAAGCCTGAGGCGAACCTGGGTAAGAAAATGTCATCTCCTAGGCTTAGTGTTGCTGTGTGCAAACGCGCGCACCTGAGCCTGGAGACAAATGGACACCACAACAATATTTCTGATTATCAACCTTGCCGCAACATTAGGGCTGACATTTGTAATCTTTAACCGCAAAAGCAACTCACCAAATCTAGATATCTCAAAAGACTTACTCACTCATAGAGATGAATTGAGAGCCTCTATTTCTGCCAATCACGAGGTAATTGAGAAGCGTCTTACTTCCATTCGAGAAGCATCCGATGCCTCAGCCAAGAGTAGTCGTGATGAGGCAACACAGACCCGGTTGGAGTTACAGAAATCCCTAAGTGAATCACTAAAGAACCTTGAATCCAAGATCACTGAGCTAACTGAATCGAATGCTAGAAAACTCCAAGACATCCAAGTCACCTTGCAGTCCGAGATGGAGAAGATGCGCAAGGGGAACGAAGAGAAGCTCGACAAGATGCGTGAAACAGTGGATGAAAAGCTTCAGGGAACCCTTGAGAAGCGCTTGGGTGAGTCTTTCAAGCTAGTAAGCGACAACCTCGAAGCAGTTCAACGTGGCCTTGGAGAAATGAAGACGCTGGCAACGGATGTTGGTAGCTTGCAAAAAGTTTTATCAAACGTGAAAAGCCGTGGCGGCTGGGGCGAAGTTCAATTGGAGCGTCAATTAGAAGACGTTCTCGCTCCTAACCAATATGCCAAGAACGTCAAAATCAAGCCTGACACCAATGACGTCGTAGAGTTTGCAGTGAAGCTACCTGGTCGAGCCGATGGAGAGTATGTCTACCTACCAATCGACTCTAAGTTCCCTCAAGAGGACTATGACCGCCTTCAGACCGCCCAAGAATCAGGCTCTGCGGATGATGTCTCTAATGCTGCTAAGGCCGTTGAGAAGGCTATTCGTGCACAAGCCAAGCTAATCTCGGACAAGTACCTCCATGTCCCGGTGAGCACTGACTTTGCGATTATGTATTTGCCCACAGAGGGCCTATTTGCTGAGGTCGTGAGAAGACCTGGGCTGACTAGCGACCTGCAGAACACTTACCGAGTGCTGGTAACTGGCCCAACCACCCTTATGTCCCTTCTAAACAGCCTTCAGATGGGCTTTAAGACTCTTGCCATTGAGAAGAGCGCTTCTGATGTCTGGAAGGTTCTTGGAGCTGCTAAGACTGAATTCACAAAGTATGCCGGGGTGATGGACAAGCTAGCTAAACAACTCGAGACCGCTCAGAACACAGTGAGTGAAGCAGGTCGAAGGACTCGTGCAGTTCAGAAGACCTTAAAGGATGTTGAAGGCCTAGAGCTCACTGCAAGCACTGATCTGTTGGCCATTCCTTTGGCTTCTGAGTTCGAAGATGAAGACCTAGAGCAAGACGAAGAGTAGTCTTTCCAGCTTAAAGAAATCTGCCCCGTCCAAGTTAATGGACGGGGCAGATTTTCGTTTATCTGACTAGTTAGTAACTGTCAGGTTTGTAGCTGAGCTAGCTGTTCCACCAGCTGTAGTTACGTTGATCTTGCCGGTAGATGCACCAGCTGGGATAACGAACTTCAGTGATGTTGCAGATGCGCCAGCAGATAGGGTTACAGGAACTGAACCGATGGTAACTGTTGCACCTAGAAGGTTTGTACCCTTCACGGTGATGATAGCTACACCCTTCTTACCAGTTGCTGGAGTGAAGGAGGTTACAGTCGGTGCAGGTGGGACCACGGTGAATGAGTTGGTGTAAACCACTCCACCACCAGTTGTGATCTTGATTGCGCCTGTAAGTGCACCAGCAGGAACTACGAATGTCAAAGTGTTGCCATTGTTGATGACAGGCTTTGCAGTCTTAGCTCCACCGAATGCGATGGCAGTAGCAACTAGGTTCTTACCAGTAACGGTAACTGTTGTTCCAACTCGGCCGCTAGCAGTCGCAGTTGTAATAACTGGAGCCTGGAATAGCAGCTTGGTTGTGGTTACAGTTCCACCAGCGTTTGTTGCGCTAATGGCTGAGCCTGAAACTACTGTCTCTGGAATTACTACTGAAACAGTGGTTGCGTTCACAACAGTGAACGGAACACTTACAGCACCAATCTTGACTACAGTAGCTGAACCTAGGTTCGCTCCAGTAAGGGTCAGTGTTGAGCCAACTTCCTTAACCAATGAAGCAGCAAAAGTAATTGCTGGCTTGCTGGTTACTGATGTGCTCGCGCTGAATGCAGATGAAGTAGCAGAACCACCAGCAGTGGTAACAACGAAGTTACCCTTCTGTGTCTTGTTCGGAGAGCGAACAGTGATTCTGGTTCCTGCTGCATTTACTGAGATAACTGATACAGGTGTTGTTACAGCTGCAGTCTTAGAGGTTGCAGCAGTGAACAATGAAACTGTTGTTGCACCCAGTGCGTCAGCGAAGTTAGTTCCTACGATGTCAATTGCTTGACCATACTTACCTGAGGTTCCAGATACAGAAGTGATAGTAGGAGCAGCTGCTGCCTGAGTTACAACTAGGTTCACCCAGTCTTGCTGTGTGATGAAGTTGCCTTCAACGTGAGCCTTTACCTGCATGAATAGTGGGTTTAGAGCGTCTGGGTTAGCAGTCGCACTACCTGGGTTCACAGTTGCATCTTCAGCAGCGTCAAGTGCTGTAAGTGACAGTGTCACATAGCCACCAGAAACAGTCGCAGTTGTAGTTGCCTGGTCTAGCTGACCGTTAGCACCCCACTTAGTTACGCCTGGAACAGCAACGCCGTTGACAGAGAACTTCGCGTTTGAGCCTGACCAAGCAGATCCAAGAGCGAAAGTTACAACTGTTCCGTTAGGAGCAGCAACACCAGCAGCAGTCTTGACACTGTAGCGAAGGTTGAATGTTGATCCAGCCTTTACGTAGTGAGCAAAGTAACCAGTGGTTGCATCGAACCAGCTACCTAGACCGCCATCGCCCCAAACGTGAGTACCATCAAACGAGTTGTTGGCGTTCCAGTCTGCTAGACGAACGTTTAGAACTGTTGGAGGAACTGCATCCTGGCTTCTGTAGTAGACAAGGTCAAGAATGTCTAGGACATCCTGGTTACCCTTTTCTCCAACAAGAGCTAGCTGTGCAAACAGGTGCTTACCAGTTGCAGGGTGCAATACGTTTGCAGCCTGGTATGGATCTGCATCTGCAGTTACGTTGGTGTTCAACACGTCGAATTCAACCTGGCCGTTTGCGTTAGTTGTTAGATCAACAACTACTTCTGCGCCGGTGAATGCCTTTCCGTTTACGCTGACCTTTGCAGATGAGCCTGAGTACTGCTTACCAAGAAGCAAGTGAACAGTCTTGTTTGCGTAAGGTGCACCGTTAGCGGTAACTGTGTAAGACAAGTGAGTTGTCTTTCCAACTTCAACACCACGCTCGAAGTACTGTAGTCCGGCAGCGTAGTACTGTGCCCAACCTTCAGTGCTTCCAACAGCAGCGTTGTCTGCAGTGATTCCATTAACGCGAGTGACTACCTGAGGGATCACAGGAACATCAGCCGGCTTGTAGAAGTTGAAGTCAATAACGTCAACTGAGTCATCCATGATGCCAGTCACAAATGCAGTTACCTGGCTGAATAGGTGCTTACCTGTGTATTCAACCGCAAGGTTGGTACCTGGGTAGTCAGCTGCATCAGCTGCAACGTCATCGCTAACCATGTTGAAAGTCACAAGACCCTGAGCATTTGTTACACCAGTAGCAGTTGCCTGTGCGTTTCCACACCAGCACTCAGTACCTGCACCGCCAGCAACTGCAGCACCTACGTGAAGCTTTGCAGTTGAGTTTGCATAACCCTTGCCAAGGACCAAAGTAACGGTCTTGTTCGCAACTGGAGATCCATTTGCAGAGTCACTAACAACGAATGTTAGAGCCTGAGTTGAACCAACTGGAACGAGCTTGGTGTGGAATGTAGCGCCTCCACGGATCCATCCCTGTGACACCCAGAAGTCAGCGTCACCCTGGTGGTCTACAGAGTTAGTTGCATCCATACCTGCTAGACGAACGGTAGCGTGACCGCTGAATTCAGCTGGAGGAGTTACAACACCGCCAGTGCTTAGAGCTGCACCAGTTGCACCGTTGAATGCAATGTCATCTGCGTAGAAGTCGCCAGCACCCTTGTTGCCTGAGCCACAAGTGAAGTTAGCGAATAGAGATGCGATGCTGTAGTCAATGTTTGCATCAAAACCAGTGAAGTCGAAGCTGTAAGTCTTCCAGCCCGCAACGCTTGTTACGTCAACTTCCTTGTTTCCGCCAACTGCGCTTTCAAGCTTTAGCTTGATGTCAAGACCAGCAGCAGGAGAGTAGATGTTTGCCTTTACAACTGGGTTAGCTGCAGAGATCAAAGAAGCCTTTGCGCCAGCGTTTAGGAATGTAACACCACCCCAACAGTCAATACCATCGTTTAGCTTCATAGCTGAAGTTGATCCAACTGAACCCTGTGCAGCAGAATCTGTCACAACGCTAGCGGCAACTCCACCGAATGGAGTTAGAGCGTGGTTCGAAGAGTCATTGCTCTCAAAGTTAACTAGAACAGAAGGAGTTGTGCGAGGAATTACAACGTCAGCGTTTGTTGCGCCTGGGAATGAAACGTTGTCGAATAGAACCTCTGCAGGGTGAGCTCCACCACCACAGCTAAAGCCAGCGAACATGCTTGCCTTGATGTAGTTACCCGGTGCGAAAGCTGGGCCAGTTGCGAAGTCAAAAGTAAGAGTCTTCCAACCGTCACCTGCGTGAGCAACATCTACTTCACGTGCAGGGTCTCCAGCGCCACCTTCAAGCTTTAGCTTTACGACGTCGATTGGAGACATCGAGTAGACATCAGCTGTAACAATCTTTGAAGTATCAGAAATCAGCTGAGTTCCAAGGTCTCTAATTAGGAATGTAGTACCTGACCAGCAGTCACCACCGTTAACAATTTTTCCAACTTGTGAAGTGTTAGCTCCAACTGTTGAAGTAACAACGCTAGAAGCGTTACCACCGAAGTCTGCGCTACCACCTAGTGAAGCGCCTGATGAGTCATTGCTTTCGAATGTCACAGTTACCGGAGCTGAAGCTGCATTAGCAGCCGTAGCCGATAGACCAATGATCGAAGAGCTCATGACCAAGAGAGATGTCGCAAGTGACAAGACTCTAGATTTTTTGAGGTTCATCCCTGTACCTTTCAGTATGTTTGGAACTATTTTGCTGAGCGGTTCAGCCAAATAGGTTAAAGCACGCCACAAAAGTGGCTTGCTTAGACTTTATGCCTGTTTAGGCGTTGAAGAAACCGCTTTCACTGAGTCTTTACAAAGTTGTTATGAAAGGCTCAGTGCTTGCTGAAATAACCCCAAATTCCCCGAATTGTGGCTGCCAACCATAGCCCAGAAGGCCTATATATGCTCCTCCATAGGCCTCCGTGCACCGCCAAATGGGAATACATGACGGTCATATCCGAACTTGAGTATCTGGAAGTGCTTTGAAGCCTTGAAAGTAGGAGTAAAGCGGAAACTTTGACGGCAACATCAGTTTCATATGGAAAAAGCCCGAAATGCGGCCCACCCCGGTAAGTAGCCCTGAGAATTCGGTGGCTAAGAACAGAATCAGTCTTGGCAGGCGGTGCCACGATGTAAGCCACTTGCCGATCAGCCCCAACCTGCTGGTAGGCAAGCCAGCGCTGGAGCCTTTTAGCTAAAGCATATGATGAGCCCTGCATGGAAGAGGTTGGGTCAATCAGAGCGTAGTCGGTGCCCTCAATACTGCTGAAGCGTTCTGGCTCGTGTACCCGAAGGCCCGCAATCACATCTCTCAGTTTCACAAAATAGCTTCTACGGCCATAGCGCCTCTGAATATCATCGGCAAACTCAGCTGGAACTGTATGTGAGTCGGTAGGAGTTGCTAGCCAGCTCAAGACAACTCTCGTTTTTGGAAGTGCTTCAGTGATTGCTCTCGCTAAGCAATGCTGAACTGCTTGAACCTCGATGTGTTTAGCTCCTGGTGCATAGGCATAACTCCCCAGGACAATACGGCGTTTGTCAGTTCTCGAAAACTGGGCAATCCAGCTGGTAATTTCTCGGTAGTCTTTCACCAAATCCAAGCCAGCGATAGCAGCAAGTTCATGATCTGTGAGTTGGGTTAACTTCTGCCCATTGGGAATCCGGTTTAGTAGCACTGGAACATACAGAGTGCCTGCACTCGATCTGGCTCTCGCTATTAGTTCGGTCCAAAGTTCCACCCGTGCTCTGGCGATGATCGCGACATCGCCTCCCCAATCAAGCCACAATCGAGTCGGAGAATATTCTGCTCCTCCTGCTAGGGCAATGAATAAATCATCCTTGATTTGACTGGGCGAGGTCCCTAGTTCAGAAATAGCTTGGACAATTTCTGGTTCAGCCGAATGGTTGTCCACTAAGGCTTTAAGTTCTAGCGCATCAAACTTGGGTTCTTCAACTTTTCCTGAACCAGTAATGGCAACAGTTCCAACCAGATTTACTTTATCTCGCCACGCATCTTTTACTGCTTGAACAAGTAATTCACCGGAATCTGTAACAACTCGTTTTTCGAATTCTTCCAAACCTGCTGAAGCGATATTTAGAGCAGAGTTCTTGCTCCTGAATTCGGCTTTAGCAACTTGGGCGAACAGCGACTGATATTTCTTGCGCCAATCAGTTTGATTGAGAATTAATTTGGAGAGTTCGAGGTTCTCTGCCTTAACAGCTGAAGCTAGAACAGCTTTACCTAATTCGGTTGAACCAGTATTTAGCCCAGTTTCAGGATCAATAAATCTAAGCGACATCTACTTTTGCTTACGCAACCATATGTAGCTGTGCCAAAGGACAAAAGCTGGATAAATAGCTTGAACGATAACTACTATGCGCTCACTTAGCCCCATGATTTGGGCATTGGGATCTAACCAAAGGGTGAGGAACCATATTGAAACAGCACCTAGAACCAGTGCCCCAATTATCGAAGCTAGCGGTCGCAACATTGGTGGAACACCTTTACCCCTGCGCATTGCAAGAAGAGGCCAGATTGTAAAGATCAGGAAACTGAGTGAAGCGAAAATTCTGTGCCAAGTTGATGAACTTGTTTGGCTCGGAGTTGTAAACACAGTCAAACCAATGGTTGCGATACCACCTAGGAGGATTGCGATTCTACCGGGCAGGGCAAAAACCTTTGCATAATGTGAAACTATGACGTGTCCCAAAGCGGCAACCAAGAACAAGGCAGAAACATAGCCCTGAACTGGGGAATCATCGGCAGCTAAGTCACTGATGGCATGAACTATCGGGTCATATCCTGCCCAAGATGCTCCAGTAATTGCGTATCCACCTGAAGTAATAATCGGCCCAAGGGTAATCGCCCAAAGTGCCGGCTTACCGATTCCTCTATTTAGATTGTTAGCCATGGGTTCAGACTACTTTGCCGGTCTTTTGAATGGTGCTCGCAAGGTTGGCATAATCAAGGCTCTGTTTATCCAGAAGTACCAGATAGCTATGACCAGGTGCACCCCACCAAGAATGTTTCTGAAAGTTTCATCCGGAATAACACTCACTAGGAATAGGCCGAGCATCAGGAAGGACGAGCCAAGTCCCCAGCGCAGAGTAAGCAAGATCGCAACACCAAGAAGTGTTTGTGCTGTTGTCAGCCAGAGTTCTTCTGCTCCTCTGCCGTCAACAGGGAGGGCAGCATTAGCTCCACCACCTATCACGTAAGCGATAGGCATTGATCCGGCAAGTAGTGTCCACTGATTCAACTTGCTAGAGATAAGAATCGCAAGTGCGGCAGTTTCTTTGCCCCTAGCAGCAAAGAGGAAGGCCAAAGTGAACTCAGGTGCTTCAGAGGCAATCGGGGCCAACCACTGAACCAAAATATATTCATCAATTCCAAGCGATTTACCTGCTTCAATCAAACTGTCACCGAAAGGGTGAGCACTTAGGAAAATAACGACTGCAGCAAGTGCCAGCATGACCAAAATGAAGATTCTTCTGCCCCACTTAGGTAAAGCACCAACGTAGGCCGCTGTTCCTTCAAGTTCAGGTTCCTCTCTTGAAGATCCTGAAACTCTCCACAGATAGACACAGTAGATAACTACGAGTAAAACACCAACTAGCAAATGCATCGCTGATGAAACTGGAACAATGAGCATCACGATAGAGCCAAAGATTAGGAAACCTAAATCTGACCTAGTGTCTTCTTCTAACTTGATACCAAACTTTTTGTCACCGCCAGATTTTCTAGCCTTAATTGCTCTTACCGAGAAAAAGGCAATCATCGCAACTATGGGCCAACCAAATCCCTGAACTATTCGGTTCGCACCGGTCAGGTTGGCAGTTGCATACTCGATCATCTTTGGGTCTTTACCGGCAGCCCACGAGAAATAGATGGAGACAACATACTCAGGCAAAATTGCCACCAATGCCAAGATGCTTACCGCAAGACCTCCAGAGAGATCAAGTTCAGCAGCTTCACCAATCCAGCCAAGGATAAAAGCGGCGGCTACGATGGCTAAACCAAAATAGATAAGGCTTTGAATCGGGTTATCGTGAGAAGTTCCAGTTGCGAGCAAAACTACAGCGGGAACGCAGGCTGATATGGCTACTAGAAAGGGAAGGACTAGCTTTAGCCAATAACTTGCGCCGCTATTAAAAACTACGTGTTTACTCATCGTTGTATATCTTTCTGTTCTTAGAGACTAGGGTCTGGAATCATTACGTATTTGGTTTCCAAATACTCCTGGATTCCCTCTAAGCCACCTTCGCGGCCTAATCCTGATTGTTTGACTCCACCGAATGGAGCAGCAGCATTACTTACTAAACCAGTGTTTAGGCCAGTCATTCCTGTGTCCAGTCTCTCAATAAGTCTTAGACCTCTTTTTAGGTCTTGTGTATAGGCGTATGAAACTAGACCATACTCCGTATCGTTTGCCAATCTAATTGCCTCATCCTCATCCTCGAAGCTAACTATTGGAGCTACCGGACCGAAGATTTCTTCATTCAAGATTGTGGAGCCAGGCTTCACATTTGAAAGAACTGTTGGTCTAAAGAAGTATCCGGTACCATCAACATAAGTTCCACCGGTAACAATCTCGCCACCTTCACTCACAGTTGTATCAACCAGACGCTTGAGATTTGCTCTAGCCTTCTCGTTAATTACTGGACCAATCTTTGTTTCAGGATCAACACCTCTACCTAATGGCATAGCCTCCATACGGGCCGCAATTCGATTAGCAAACTCATCGGCTAAAGACTCATGAACTATGAATCTGTTAGCGGCTGTGCAGGCTTGCCCGATGTTGCGAAGCTTCGCTAACATCGCACCTTCAACTGCAGCATCTAAATCAGCATCTTCAAAAATTAGGAAAGGAGCGTTGCCGCCAAGTTCCATTGAAGTTCTTAAAACCTGCTTTGCTGATTGTTCCAATAAGCGAACACCGACAGCAGTTGAACCGGTAAAGGTAATCTTGCGCAATCTAGAATCACCAATAATCGGAGCGCTTGTCTCAGCTGAGGTGTTCGTAGTAATCACATTCAGCACACCAGCAGGTAGCCCAGCCTCTTCAAAAACTGAGGTTAAAAGAAGTGTTGTCAGTGGAGTAAGTTCTGCAGGCTTAATCACCATGGTGCAACCAGCAGCAAGTGCAGGGCCAATCTTTCTAGTTGCCATTGCCAACGGGAAATTCCACGGAGTAATTGCAAAGGCAGGACCTACCGGACGGTGGGTAACAAGCATTCTGCCTGTTCCCTCGGGGGAAGAACCATAGCGACCAGAGATACGAACTGCTTCTTCGGAGAACCAGCGCAGGAATTCGTTACCGTAGGTAACTTCTCCCCTAGCTTCAGCAATAGGCTTACCCATTTCCAAGCTAATTAGAGTTGCAAACTCTTCACTGCGAGATTTCACAATCTCAAAAGCTCTACGAAGAATCTCTGCTCTCTCTCGAGGAGCGACCTTGGCCCAGGCACCACTCGCTTCATCAGCTGCGGTAAGAGCCAATAAGCCATCACTGGCATTTGCGTTAGCAATCTCAGCGAGAGTCTTTCCAGTTGCTGGATCTTCAACAGCGATGCTGCCCTTGCCATTACCAGAGACCCATTTACCAGCGATGTATAGCTGCGTTGGGACTTTAGCGAGTAGTTCGCTTTCGGTGAGCGTCATTGCTACCTTCTTACTTGGTTGGTGTTGTGTTTGCAGAGAGTTTGTCACCACAGCGGTAAATACCCGTGGCTAAATTATCGATTGCCTGTTTAGTGGTGTCTTTGAGGTCCCCAATGCTAGCGATGCTGAAAGTTAGATTTGTTCCGTCTTTGGCCTTAATAATTCCTGCCAAAGAATACTCATGTCTTGTCCAACCGGTTTTAGCAAATATGTGGCCTTCTGCATCAATGTTGTCGCCTTTGAATCTGCTAGTCAACGAACCAGATTCTCCCGCTACCGGTAAGCCTTGGAAAATTACATCAAAGTTTCCATCACGGTTGAGCACTTTTTTCAATAGGGAGTTTATGAAAGTTGCTGAAACCTTGTTACCTTCATTCTCACCTGACCCATCTTTTAGGACCAAGCCATCGGTTACTAAACCAGCGCTGGCTAGTGCTGTCTTTAGTGCACTGTCTATTGAATCAAGCGACCCATCCAGTCCAAGTTGTTTTGAGACCAATCTTGCTAGGAACTCTGCCTCAGTGTTATCACTGACCCTGAGCATGTGGGTAATCCACTTACTGATTGGCTGGGACTTAACTTCAGCAATCTGCAATAGGTTGGTGCCAGCTGGTGCCTGGGTTAAGGTTGCATTGACAGCAAGTGGGCCAATTGCTTTCTGCAGAGCAACACCCACTCGATCAACTGGATCCATACTTCTTGGAGAAGTTGAATTTGTTGGATTATCTCTATCGCCATCAACTTGCAAAGCAGTGATAAGCGGCTGGTATCCGAGAGACCTCTCGGTGTCATCTACTTCAGGGTCCCAAGTAGGGCCAGAGAAATATGAACTATCTAAAACAATGCTGGTGATTGGAGTCGCTCTCGACCATGAATTAATCTGCACTGCAAGATCTGCAATCTTTGGTGCATCTTTATACACCGATTGAACTCCAACTCGAGTCCTAGATAATGTCGGATCTCCCGCACCAACTACAACAATCTGACCTGGCACGTCTAAATCTGCATAAACTTTGGTGTGCACTCTAAAGTTAGGGCCTAAAACCTGAAGGGCAGCTGCTGCCGTGAGTAACTTCATAACTGAAGCAGTCTGAGTCGGCTCATCACCTAGAACATCAAAGAGCACTTCATTGGTCTTAGGGTTGATCACCTGGGCATGGAGACCGACAAGCAATTTGTCGGCTGCCAGATTAGCAATTGAACAATCCCTGCCCTCTGGTGTTGGCGTGACGGTTGGACTATCGGTCGGGGTAGCGGATTTTGTTTGAGTTGCCACCGGCTTACCGGTTGAAGCTAATGTAAAACCACCAATAATCAAGACCAAAATCAGCAGGCCAGCTCCAGCACCGATGGCAATTGCCTTTAGGTGCTTAAGTGGTGAGATTGAATCTGACATGACTTCTCCGAATGGGTTGTTACTCAATTTTAGACCGATACCCCAAATTAGACTTAGAGCATGAAGAAAATCGCGATTTTTAGCCTTATTTCAGCCTTATTTTTACTAGCCTCCGCGTCTCCAGCCCTTGCTCACAATGAAATCATCTCAACCGCCCCCGAAGCTGGGGCCACAGTTGAAGCCGGCATGATCCCAATCACTTTGCACTTTGAAGAGGCCCCGCTAAACCTTGGCCCGAATAAAGGTAATTTAATCGCGATAGCAGATGCCCAAACGGGAGAACAACTCGGGGCTGCCTGCGCTCAGATCATTGGAACGGACCTGACGACAACAGTTGATTTAGATAAATCTGGGCAATACAAGGTCCTTTGGCGATCAACTTCAGATGACGGACATGTTGCCTCAGGAGATTACCTACTAACAGTTGAGAACAACACCAACTACAAAACTGGAGCCCCTGGAAACCAGTGTTTCGATGAGAACGGCGTTGCTCTAAAGCCCTCCAACCAAGAACCACTCTCAACTAAAAAGGCAAGTGGTATTGGATCTTTAGAGGGATTGTTTGTTGGCATTGGATTCATTGTGATTGGTAGCGTAATTAGCGCATTGCTAATCAGAAGGAAGCAGCGAACTAGCTCTAAAGACTACGAGTAGAGAACTATTTCTCGATATTGGGCCTAACCAGCTTGTCAACATCTCCCAAGATGCTGTCGAACTCTTCTTCAGTCATCAGACCCAACCTAAGAACAACTTCCTTCACAGTGCTGTTGTCGGCCTGAGCGGTTTGTGCAACTAGAGTTGCATTCTCATAGCCAATCAAAGGCGAAATTGCTGTGACAGTTCCGATCGACCTCTCAACATCCGCTCTCATCTTTTCAACGTTTGCAGTTATGCCGCTGACACAGCGATCAGCAAGTGTGTAACAACCTTGGCGCAAGTAGATGATGCTCATCATCAACGCACGACAAATGATTGGTTCAAAAGCATTGAGTTGTAGTTGACCACCTTCAGCGGCCATTGTCACTGTCATATCATTTCCAATGACAGTAAAGGCAATTTGGTTCACAACCTCTGGAATAACAGGGTTTACCTTTCCAGGCATGATTGAAGATCCTGCTTGACGAGCTGGAAGATTAATTTCACCAAAGCCAGCTCTAGGTCCACTGGAGAGTAACCGTAAATCATTAGCAGTCTTCGAAAGTTTCACTGCAACACGCTTTAGAACACCACTTACTAAAACAAAGACACCGCTGTCCTGGGTTGCTTCAACCATGTCTTCAGCAACCACAAACTGCCAACCAGCAAGTTCACTCAAATGTCTGCAGGCAGCTTCGGTATAACCCTTAGGTGCATTCAGTTGCGTCCCAATCGCAGTTCCACCTAGATTGATTTCACTGAGCAGTGGAATTACCTCAAGTAGTCGTTGCTCGTCCTCCGCGGTCATTCTTGCGAATGTTGCAAACTCCTGACCCAAAGTCATTGGCACTGCATCTTGAAGTTGGGTTCTACCCATCTTTATTACATCTTTGAACTCATCTGCTTTGGCTGTATATGCAGAACGCAGGTATTCCATCGCCTTGATAAGTTCTCTGATTTCAAGAATCAAAGCCACCTTCAACGCAGTTGGGTAAACGTCATTAGTGGACTGAGACATATTCACATCATTCAGTGGGTGAATCTTGTCGTAGTCACCTTTTTCAAAACCCGCTAGCTCTAATGCTCGGTTAGCTATAACTTCATTGGCGTTCATGTTGGTGCTTGTTCCAGCACCACCCTGAATAGCATCAACAATAAATTCTTTATCAAACTTGCCAGCGGCCACTTCGTGACAAGCAGCGATGATTGCGCTAGCAACATCTTTATCTAAGTGACCAACTTCTAAGTTGGCTTTAGCGGTTGCCTCTTTGACTATGGCTAACGCTTTAATGAGAGATCGATAGTGTCCGATTGGAACACCAGAAATAGGGAAGTTCTCTACCGCTCTAGCTGAATGCACCCCCCAGTATGCACTGGCAGGTATCTCGTAATTTCCGAGCAGATCATGTTCTAGCCTCATTGCTGACATGTTTTTAGTCTGCCACTAAATCGTTAGTTTCCTAACCAAAAACAAAGAGTCCAGACATCTTTGTCTGGACTCTTTGTTTTCTTCCAATTAGGAAAGAATGTCGGCACTCATCTTTGAGTCATCGTTTTTGTTAACGAGACCCCAGATATAACCGATGACTAGTGCCGCAAATGGAAGCAGCACCAGAGTCCAGCCCAAGGTTGTCATTGCCCATGCGGTTCCGCCCTCTTCTGGAGAAGGAGCAAGACCAGATAGCAGGTTGAACCTGGACATTAGCAAGTACTCGCCCACTCCCAGCATTAGCAGCGACAGTCCAGGAGCAACCAGCGCCTTGAACCAGTGGGTGCCTGGGTTCTGCCTGAAGAAGCGAATAACTGCCAAGCTGACCAAGAACTCAACCAGCATGATGGCAATAGCTGTGATTGCGCTCATCCAGAAGAAGAGGTTCATAATTGGATCTAGGTTCTGAACAGCAAACAGGATGATTACGATTGCTGCCAAAACAGAAGTTACGATAACTCCGCCCTGAGGTGCACCTGACTTGTTGGTGTTACCAAGTGACTTTGGCAGCACGCCTGAGCGGCCAAGAGCAAAGACATAGCGAGCGTTAGCATTTTGGAAAGCTAGTAGTCCTGCGAACAAAGAGGACACTACAAGCCATTCCATGATTACGACTAACCAGTGACCTACGTTAGTTTCAACCAAGCTAAAAAGCACTGCAGCTGGGTTAGCTCCACCTCCAGAGATAGTGCCGACCTGGTTTACTGCATCTGCTGAACCAAGACCTGTAACCATGGCAAAAGAAACAATGGTGAACAAAACAGTGATGATACCGATAGCCCAGTATGTTGCCCGAGGAACTGCACGCTTAGGTTCGATTGATTCTTCACCGTAAATAGCAGTGGCTTCAAAACCAATGTATGAAGCTAGTGCGAAAGCGATTGCAATACCTGCGCCGCCTGAGAAGCCACCAACAAAGATGTTCTCTGGTGAGAAGGATGCAGCAAAGTTCATTACTCCTGAGTGGTTAGCAAGAATTGCAATTCCGGAGATCAGAAGTGAAAGCACTTCTACCGCCATAAGAATTCCGAGAACCTTTGCCCCGACATCAACACTGAGTAGTGAAAGAGCTGTTACAACAGCCCACGCAATTGCTGCCCATAGATACCAGGGAAGTGCAAAACCAAACTCTGCCTCTACTTGACCTTGCAGCAGACCACCAAAGAATCCGTAGATTGCTAATTGGATGGTCACATAACCGACGATGGAAACAAGCGCAGAACCGATACCAGCGTTCTTACCCAAACCTCTACCGACGTATGCAAAGAAAGCTCCAGCGTTTGTGACTTTGCTCGTCATCGCTGTAAAGCCAACGCTGAACAAAATAAGAGTTAGACCAACTAACAGGTAAGCGCCAGGTGCTGCCGCTCCGTTACCAAGAAGGATGGCGATTGGAACAGCTCCAGTCATACCAACCAGTGGTGCAGATGCCGCAACTACGAAAAATACAATTCCCAGGACCCCAAGGCGGTTTTTCCGCAGTGAGTTGTCGTTTTTTTTCATCGACATACAAATCTCCTCGTTGAGTAATAATCGTTCGGGTATGAACGACCTGATTCAAGATTGGTATAAAAATCGCCTTATTCCCCGCTTTCTGGCGGTTTTTGGACGGATGGTTAAGTAATCGTTATCTGAGGGGCTCTTTCCTTCATTCGGATACAAATGGTTAGTAATCTGTTCTCATGACTGAATTACATGGATTTATGGCACCGAAGACTCCCACTGGT
>Ga0209400_1000844_pt1 | contig 26456 bp, 21 predicted proteins | sample M_130807_EF_Meta_FD_187313 | JGI IMG/M metagenome (GOLD analysis project Ga0209400, IMG submission 187313) | Freshwater microbial communities from Lake Montjoie, Canada to study carbon cycling - M_130807_EF_MetaG (SPAdes) (version 2) | ecosystem: Environmental > Aquatic > Freshwater > Lake... | reverse complement strand
CCAACATTGACCACAAACACTAGTATAAACAAGTGGTGAATCCAATGCAATAGTATTACAAGGATTAGTTACAACAATTAGACCACACAAAGGATTCTGCCAGCAATTAATTTGGCAACGATTAATAGTCATGGGTCCAATATTTGAAATGTCGCCCATAGCATAATTATACTGCCCCATATCTGTCCAATTACCCGTATAAAACACGGTTGAGGTTGCGCTCATCGAACCAGTTACTGAACGCGAAAAGGCATTTGTAGCGGTAACCGCGGACGACACAGATGGTGAACGGCTAGCAACTGCAGAGCCTGATAATGATGCTGATAAAGAGGGGGATGGTGAAATAGACGCTGAAGCGGAAGCAGAAGAATGTATTAGCGATACAACCGCATTGATACCGCTACCAACGCCAGCCCCATCGCTAGTAAAGGCTATTCTAATCGATGGTCCGCTAAAATAAAGATGAAAGTCAGACGCAAAATTGCCTGAATTTATATAGACCTGTTGACTCAATGAATTATAAATCCGTAAGTAGTCATATCCACTCTGAGTATTAAAGTCTGTAATGTAAACATCAAACGCTTGAGCCGTTCCAGCGCCATAGAAATAAATATTGCAATTAGCCCCATTTGTATATGTTGAGCCTTGCACATTTGTCATTACAATAGCGCTACTACCTATAAACGGCAAAGTAACAGACTTACCGCTGTTGGCACAAAAGTTCCATGTGCTATTTGTTACGACAGAACTTGTTGCAATGGCGCTTACTGTCGGCGTTAACGTTGTCCGCGATGAAGTAGTGGGTGGAAATACCTTATCGTAATAGATAAATGACTGCCAACCTGCGTTACTTACAAAGACACCTGAACCTGCTAAACTGTAAATTGGTATTGTAAAGCAGTTAGAACAAACAACAGAAAATACATCAGACGAATTTAGAGCTATATTGTAACATGGAGCATTAACGCTAATTCCACCACAAGACGGGTTCGTCCAGCAGGTAGTCATACATTCAGATATTGTTACGCTACCAATGTTTTGCAAAGGCACATTCCAGTAATTAGCACCGTAATCTGTCCAAACTCCATTATAAAACACCGTAGCCGAAGCAGTTGCTGAATGTGACGGGCTTCTAGAATTAACAGGTGACCTGCTGTTACTTGAGGACATGCTAATACTTTTAGACGCAATAGCAGAGCCACTGTTAGTTAATGTCGGCAAGGGCGACCGACTATTACTAACAGACATACTGCCGCTTTTTGAAACAATAGTAGACCCACTACTGCTTCCAGATTTTCCAGATGAGCTACTAAACCCAGGGCTACCAGTGCTGGAAAAGCTTCTTACAGGGCTTGTGCTAACGCGACCACTAGGTGTATGTGTATTAGAAGCGCGCGCCGAAACCGATGGACCAATAGGTCCAATGTTCAGGGTATACGATGTTTGTCCATAGTCGCATATACTATTTAGCGGTCCGATGCTGAGCTCAACACTTCTAACACCAAAGACATTAAATGAATTACTGTACATCAAGGTTCCGGCAACAGAACTAGAATATAATGCCACACCATTCATAGTTAGTTCAGCGACTATACCACCACTTGGTGAGCCATGAGCAACAGAAACACTAATAGTCATATCTTGATAACATGCTCCAACAGGGCTAATCCAGCGTAGAACTGGCGCAATATCCCCGTAGGTGGGCGTGTTACAGCTACCGGCGCCATTAGGCATCATCATTGAAGCGCCAACATTACCATTCGATGCCACATTATAGTTCCATGAATAAACCGAACCAAGACTGCCAGTAGATGCTATTGCGTAGTTTGTAAACTGTGTATACGTGCCGCCAGCATTATAGTAGCCGTAGTACCAACCGTTGGCGCCCTGGACCGAAGAAAAATCAGAAGCGGCATTGTAAACACGATAGGAACATGAAGCTGTTGCTGAAGGGCTAGTGGTTGTATTTGGTGAAGATGAAAGGACGGGGGGATTAGTACGCGTGCTAGAGTCAGAAGCAGACGCCGATTCAGAAATATCTTCTTCTAAGTGTCGGCGACCAATCCCGCAGCAAATATTATTATACGCCACGCTAGTCCGGTTAATATAAACGCAGTCAGAAACGCGAAGTGAACACGATGGTCCGTTAAGTATTTCTTTATGTGTGAATATTGAACACAGTGTTTTAGAGTTTGCGTTTATCCATTTACAATCAGGGATATAATTAGGCTCTAAACAGACGTCAGCGGCAGTTAAAAATCTGGTATCACATCCCGAAGCTATTTGGATGAAAAGTCCTAGCTTAAGCAGAAGATTCATTCAGCACGCGCACTATCTAAAATGTTTGGATAAAATAGATGGTGTTGTTCAAAAGTAAAAAGGCGCAAGTCGTATTTAATGTTCTTATTGTATTGCTTATTCTAATAGCTATCATATCATTGGCTTTACGGCTGGCGGGCAGAGCGCAAGCGCCTTCATACCTTGAGCCAAAGTACTTGGTTTGCTTACCATTCGGCGGTATTATGGACAAGTGTCATAAGATAAACGTCTGTATTGAGTATGCTAAAAAGTACAACAGAGTTGTTATAATAGAAAGTTCTACAGACTGGTTTAACGACGACATTAATGAATATATTAACATTCATTGTCCGTACGTATATACAGGTGCAGCCGATACAATAATACATAAAATAAGTAAATTAAGCAGTTATCCCGCCGTAAACATAGAGAAATTAGATGAAGTTACAGAGAAGAAAATCGACGGAAAATTAGCACCAGCCTTGAACAACAAATCATTGCATATAGACATGAGTCGCGACTATAAGGAAAGGGTTCTAGTATATTCAAATAATGATTACGGATTTGGTTTTATATCGTTGCTTGAAATGTCTACAATTGCGCCAAAAGTATTAGAAGTATATAAGGCACGCAGAGCCCGGTTGCCAGAAAAATACATAGGCGTCCATATTAGAAATACCGATTATGATAGTGACGTACCAGGCTTCATTGAAGAAAACAAAAATGTATTTTATAACGCACCCATATTTTTAGCGTCAGATAATAAAAATACGATAGATACATTAAAACAGGCGTATGGAAGTAATTTATACTCATTTGCAAATATAGTTGATAACGGAGGTAAGCCGTTACACGTTGATTTTAAAAGAACAAAGGCGGAATCACTACAATACAACATTGATACATTTGTAGATATATTGCTTTTGGCTAGTGCAGATAATTACTATTTTTCATGTAAAAAGTCTGGATTTAGTAAAACTATTTATGAACTTCGCAAGAAGCCCGCGCTAATAAAACGCCTGTTGGCTTAACCTAAGTCACAACGTTAAATACGTAAGTAAAACCCTTAAAAAGGGCTTTACTTAATATTAAAAGATGTGCGTCTAACTAATGACCAATGCTGTCAAAGAAACAGCCATAGTGCTATAGTTATAGGGCGTCGCGCTACTCATCCATACGGTGTAGTAATAGTTACCAGAGCCAGGTGCATCTAAGCAGTATCCATGAAGTGACATATTACCAACTTCGGCATTTGTAACAGCGGACAAGAAGAAACATGTTGATGTTGCTGGAAGAACCAAGGGCGCCGTGTTATTCAGAACCTCCGTTGTTTGTGCGGCAGAAGCCAAGTTAATGTTTGAGCGCCCAATTACCATTTGCGTGTTGTAGCCCTGGTGTCCATATGATATACTAGCCATGAGCATATACTTAGTAGATACACCAGTCGCAATAGGTCCAATCTGATATACTAGTGTCGCTGAGCTACCCACAGTGGTTGTTATTAAACCACCAGACAATACATAGTTCATATTACCGGCGCTATAACTGACGGAAGGTCCAACAGGACCTGTGATACCAGTCAAACCCGTGGGTCCAGTTGGACCAGTTGGTCCAATAGGTCCGGTAAATCCACTGGGACCAGTAGGTCCAGTCGTACCAGTTGTACCAGTAGCGCCCTGTGGTCCAATAGGACCGATAAAACCAGTAGGTCCTGTATTACCGGTTGTTCCCGTTGCACCGCTTATGCCAGTAGTGCCAGTAAAGCCAGTTGTACCCGTTGTTCCGGTCGTGCCTGTTGTTCCAGTCGCACCAGTATTACCCTGAGGTCCAAAGGGACCAATTAATCCTGTTGGTCCAGTCCAACCAGTCGTGCCTGTCCAGCCTGTGTTACCAGTGGTTCCCGTTGTACCCGTCCAACCTGTAGTACCTGTCCAACCAGTAGTTCCAGTCCAGCCCGTAGTTCCAGTCCAGCCAGTCGTTCCTGTTGTGCCAGTAGGACCAGTCGTGCCAGTACTACCTGTAGCACCCTGTGGTCCAATAGGTCCAATAAACCCAGTAGGTCCTGTGGTGCCGGTCCAACCAGTCCAGCCAGTATTACCGGTTGAGCCAGTACTACCTGTCAAACCAGTCGGTCCAGTTGTACCAGTTGTTCCTGTTGTTCCCGTCCATCCTGTGGTGCCAGTAGAGCCTGTAAAGCCCGTTGGTCCGGTAGTGCCTGTCCAGCCCGTCGCGCCACCATAGCCGTTCAAATTGACATTGTAGGCTAAAGCGCTTACATATGTTCCGTAAATATTCTGAATGTTAGTAACCGTCATTCCACCCGTATCTTTATTATAAGATGTCACAGTCGCTTGGAAGTTATTGATAGATGATACTGGGTCGACAATAATTACAGTATTGCCTGCAATATATGCAAGCTGCGTAGCAACATCGAAAGCCAATGAGCCACCAGTCGCCAATACATAGAATATAGAGTTATATGTGTAGCCGCTTAATAAAAGAGGCGTTGTAAAAGTCGTGTTGTAGATATTGCCCTGTATACCAGTGCAGCCTGTTATGCCAGTAGGACCAGTCCAACCCGTTGTTCCAGTTGGTCCAGTTGTACCCGTTGTACCTGTAGCTCCCTGGGCTCCAATAGGACCAATATAGCCAGTAGGACCTGTTGGTCCTGTTGGTCCGGTAGGACCTGTTGGTCCTGTGGGTCCAGTAGGTCCAGTCCAACCAGTTGGTCCAGTTGTACCAGTTGTTCCGGTTGTACCCGTCCAACCGGTCCATCCTGTTGTTCCCGTCCAACCCGTTGTGCCTGTAGGTCCAGTTGTTCCAGTAGTACCTGTTGCACCCTTTTCACCTGGTGGTCCAATATCACCCGTGCAGCCAGTCCAGCCAGTCGCGCCAGTAGTACCTGTAATACCCGTCCAACCAGTAGTTCCAGTAGGACCCGTTGTTCCTGTTGGTCCTGTAGGTCCCGTAGGACCGGTCGGTCCTGTTGGTCCTGTAGGACCTGTAGGTCCTGTTGTTCCTGTGGGTCCCGTTGAGCCTGTGGCGCCCTGTGCTCCAATAGGTCCAATAAAGCCAGTAGGTCCAGTGCATCCAGTAGTTCCAGTCCACCCAGTAATACCAGTCGCGCCAGTAATGCCGGTAGTTCCGGTCGGTCCTGTAGTACCAGTCCACCCCGTCGAGCCAGTCCAGCCAGTAATACCTGTTGCGCCCGTGATACCCGTTGCTCCTGTTGTTCCAGTATTACCCGTGTTGCCAATGGGACCAACAGGTCCGATTAAGCCCGTAGGTCCTGTTGCTCCTGTAGTACCTGTCCATCCTGTAGTACCTGTCCAACCAGTCCAACCAGTTGTACCTGTCCAGCCTGTAGGCGCAGTAGGTCCAGTAGCGCCCTGAAAACCGGTTGGTCCTGTGGCACCTGTTGTACCAGTCCAACCTGTTGCACCAGTAGTGCCGGTCCATCCTGTTGTTCCTGTCCATCCTGTTGCACCTGTCCAACCTGTTGTTCCGGTCGGTCCCGTTGTTCCTGTAGTGCCTGTAGCACCCTGCGCACCAATGGGACCAATATAGCCTGTAGGACCTGTAGGTCCAGTTTGGCTGGCACCTGTTGTTCCTGTGGGTCCAGTGTTACCAGGACCAGTGGGACCAGTCTGGCTTGCACCTGTAGGTCCAGTAGGACCTGTAGTACCCGTTGTACCTGTTGCACCCTTATCACCAGGAGGACCAATGTCGCCGGTACATCCTGTTAGTCCCGTAGGACCTGTAGGTCCTGTTAAACCAGTTGTACCCGTCCATCCTGTGCGACCTGTTGTTCCTGTAGGACCTGTTGCACCTGTGGTGCCTGTAGCGCCAGTAGTTCCAGTCCAACCAGTAGTTCCTGTAGGACCTGTAGTGCCCGTAGTACCAGTGTCGCCGCGTGGACCAGGGGGTCCAATATCACCGGTATGTCCTGTTGTACCTGTCCATCCTGTAGTACCTGTCCAGCCAGTACGACCTGTAGAACCAGTCCAGCCAGTTGGTCCCGTTGTTCCTGTAGTGCCTGTGGCACCCTGTGGTCCAATCGGACCAATAAAGCCGGTCGGTCCAGTTGTACCTGTCCAACCTGTAGTACCGGTCCGTCCTGTAGTTCCAGTTGGACCAGTAGTTCCTGTCGGACCAGTAGTTCCTGTAGGACCTGTTGGTCCAGTTGTTCCAGTCCAGCCTGTAGTGCCAGTTGGTCCAGTAGTGCCAGTCCAGCCAGTCGTACCGGTAATACCAATAACGCGCCAAGTTGTATAAACGTGTCCGTAATTATTAGGTCCCTCAAACTTTAGATTTATTTGTAGTGTATTATCACCCGTTATAGCACCAGACCATAATTCACAGACGATTCTGTCGGTAACATTAAGACCCGTAATTGCCGTAGGAACTGGAGCTAAAATATCAAGCTGGTACACGTCACGTGATGTAATAGGTGAACTTGGTGCACTTTGAAATAAGAAGGTAGTATTACCAGCTAAATCGCGTTTATAGAACCGTGTATAGATATAGGCGCTAGCAACCGTACCACCAAGACGAATATAGGTCCATACGCTAATATCAAAAACGCCAGGCGGTATGTATGTACAATTCGGAAATATTGTGGGCGTAATAAATGTTTTCAATAGTATTGGAGTCACGCCGATTGTAGCCGCCAAAGATGTAATTGTATTATTTGATGATGGTACAACATCAAGAACCGCAAATCCTGGAATAACTGGGTCCGAAACGGAATTATTTAAAAATAGTACTTCTCCTGCTGAATAGCCAACGGGTCCAACAGGTCCTGTGTTTCCAGATGGACCAGTCCAACCAGTTCGTCCAGTAGAACCTGTATCACCCTTATCTGCTGCCTGACCTGGTATACCCTGTGGACCTGTGTAACCTACCGGACCTGTGTCACCTGTCTTACCCGCCGGACCCGGGTAGCCTTCTAAAATGTTTGTTCTACAGCCTATTACAGCGCGTCCTGCTCTAGCAAACGTAGTATCACTAGCATCAGGACCGTTCTGGCTGGGATCATAAACATACATGTTTCTGTGTTCATCATGATGACCAGACATGACTACCTTATTATAAATCACTAAAAATGTTTGAGATTTTTATGGCGCGCTCAATGGGAAAATCAGAATTTCAGATGACGCCTTGCTCACATTCATTCCATAGGACCAGTTAACCTCAATAATCCGACAATCCTTATACAAATTACGTATATAGGGGCAGTCATTGTAACTTAACATCCAACGCTTACGCGATTTAATTTTCGCCGCAAAAGCCACGTGATTAAACCCCTCATGCATGTCGCCGTCCTTGCCGTAAATGTATGATGAAATATAATATGGTGGGTCAGCGTAAATAACTAGTCCATCGGCGTCAGGATACTTATCCAAGAATTCAGCAAAGCCCAGATTGCTGAACATAATTTCAGGTATAGCCAGTGAACCCAAAGTCCGCAGTGACGCATCATTAAGACGACCTGTTGCAGCCTGCTGGCTAAAGCCACCGCAAAAGGTTGCACCACTAAACGATGTTCGATTAATAATATAGTAGGCTGCGGAAATAGCAAGAGGGTCGGTCAGCGTACTAATAGAGGCACGTAACTCAGTAAAGCGTTCCTTCGTAACTGGCATCTTGGATTTAACAGCATCTACTAAGCTCTTAACGTCATTTTGACATTGGGTCCAGAAGGTCCACAGGGGTTTGAACAGGTCATTGCCGTAGATTTTGTACCCCTTATCGTACAAATGTAATTCAAAGGAGCCGCCGCCAAAGAATGGTGATAACACAGTTTTACAATCGGCGTAGTTCATAAGAAGGTGTTTCTCCAGAATCGCAATAGCGCGCGTCTTGCCGCCAGGATAACGCAAAGGCGACTTATTTACGTGAACAACCCCTCTAGCTAAAAGCGCCTTGAGCTCATCGACTGTCTTACCAGTTAGACCTTTAATACCCAAAGTTTTACACTCAGCAACTAAGGCAGCTTTTGACTTAGTCGCAGCAGCAGCAGAATCAACAATAACATTTTTAGGTTCCATCGTGTGTGTTTTAAGTAATAAGCCCACATAAAATCGCTTATTCATTTTTAATCTAAATAACGGGCTAAATTTGAAACCAGGCAACCCAAGAAAATATACTAAAAAAATGGGTATTAAACGCATCATACACGTTTCGGATATTCATATCCGAAGCGGCGACACAACAAGTAGTCGTTATGATGAGTATAAAACACAAATAGATAAGTTCTTGGCTATAGCAGCCAAGTATGACTACGACACCACAATAGTAGTGGTGACTGGCGACCTGTTTCACGACAAATCCAAGATGGGTCCGTGTGGTCAGCTCCTAGCTCAGCAGTTCTTTCGCGGCTTGTCAAAGGTCGCAACCCAGACTGTTGTCATCAGGGGTAACCACGATTATCGCCAGGATTCGCCCCTGGAGCCAGACCTTATCAAACCCTTCTTTGACGATATTCCTGAGAATGTAACATATCTGGATGAATCGGGTCTATTTCAGTTTGAGGATGTGGAGTTTGGTCTTGTTGCCGTTCAAGAGACCCTAGTAAAGGGTGCTGGCGCGGGCATTATTACAAATCTACCACTCTTTCCTACACCAACAACCGACGATGATACGATTAAGCATCGTATTGCTCTATTCCACGGCTCATTTGGTGGAGCCCTACTACAAAATGGTTCAGAGGTTGATAGCCGCTGCAACTACCCACTGGAGTGGATTCAGGGCTATGACCTTAGACTTTTCGGCGACATTCACGTCCAGCAGCTGCACAATGGCAAGGTCCAACCGGGCAGCGACCTGACGTCAAGAACCAAGCACGATGTATATACGACGTGTAAGTACACGACGCAGACAAAAGACACTAGTAAGACTCCTTGGGGCTATTCAGGCAGTCTGATTCAGCAGAATTTCGGTGAATCGTTGTGGGGTCACGGCTTTGTTGAGTGGAATCTGGAGTCAAAAGAAGCAAAGCTGTATCACGTGCCCAACACGTTCGGTTTTGTTATTGCCACTATGAATCAGGGCGATGAGCCCTGTGTAAAGATTCGTCTAGGACGGCAGACCCAACTGATTCCCATCAAGACAATCGTCACGTATGCATGGTTTCCTGAAAACATTTCGCTCCGATTCAGCACAAAAGCCCGCCAATCAACGCAGCAGATTCAGGAGGCGTTTGAGCTAGCAGGAATTGTAATCAAGGATACGGGCTTTGTAGAGGAAAATGCTGTGGAGGAAACAGATATTACCATCTCAACGTCAGAGTCCACAGAGTCCCTTATCAGTGACCTGACTAGCCTCAACTCTACGGACACCTGGGTCAAGTTCTTTACGGATGACGCTAAGATTGAAGATGGCGAATGGACGCAATGGGTCAAACACCCACACCTATTGGCTACGCCAACGGACATCTTTCCCCAGGATGTCAAAGCCAAGCTGGACAAGCGGAATGTAGAGTTTGCCAAAATCGTCGACAAGTACGCAAGCGGACGTGATGAGCGCAAGCCGGTGCGCCACTTCCGCATTCACTACATTGAGTTTGGCTGGCTCCTGTGCTTTGGACAGGAGAACTACCTGAATCTGGATGGCTTCACAAAGAAGGTCAGCCTGATTAATGGCAACAATGGTAGCGGCAAGTCATCACTGCTAGAGATTCTGTGCTTGGCAATTTACGGTGAATCGTTTCCTAGCCGCTACAACAAGAACTTCAGCGCTGCGATTATTAACCAGCACAAGCCCGCAAACGAATCCGCATATACGCGTATCTGTTTCAGCGTAGATGGCAAGAAGTATTGGATTCACCGCAAGTTTGAGACCACCACCAATCCGCGCATTCTGCAGCAGCGCTACGTTAAGCTGATAGACGAATCCACAACGGAAATCATCAAGCAGACCCCAACATCAGTGGACCCTTGGGTCAGTGAAAATATTGGCAAGTATGAACACTTTCTGCTAACAACCATAGTCAGTCAGTCAAATGATAGTGATTTCTTCGCCATGAAGTCAAGTGAGCAAAAGTCTATTATTGATTCGCTCCTTCAGTTGGACGTAGTAGAGGACTTTACTAAAATCCTGTATCAGGCAGCCCTAGACCACAAGTTTGCCCTTGGTCAGCTGGACACATATGAATCAGGTCGCTCATCTGTAACAAAGCTGCTAAATACAATGAGCAGCACTGACCTAACAGCCCTGACAAGCAAACTGGAGTCTATCAATAAGACTATTGCGCAACTAACAGAGCAAAAGGCAGCTGCTAAAGCTAACTACAGTTCACAGCCCGAAAAGGTCTTTCAGACGCCGCTGTATGAATATGAAAATGACATGCATCAGCTGCAATCGCATGATACGGTGCCAGCGGGTGACCTTACTTCAATCAAGCTATTAAGGCAACAGCTCAAAGACAAACTGGCAGTTCTGAAGACAAAGCGCTACCCTCAGATTGTAGTTAAAGGAAAAAGCAGTCAAGGCAGTCAGTCCTTTGATGACCTGGAATCAACCCTGGAGCAGCTAAAGAAGCAGCGCCTTGCCTCAGGTGCACCCAAGCAGCTCTATGATTCCGCCGCCCATGAGGACTGGCTTCTTACTAAAGCGCAGTGGTACAAGACGCACCAGCCTATTGAAACAAATCTGACGCTAAGGGAGCTAACAGCGGAGCAAGCTACCTGTCAAGCAGGCTACGATGAGCTCAAGGATGATATTGACCCGGATGAGCACAAGCCTGTGACAGATAAGGTTCTTAAGGGCTTAGAAAAGCAGCACGATTCCCTAACCGAAAAGAAGGCTGAGCTAGAGCAGAGTAAGAAGCATTTGTACAAGGAAATCCAACAGCTAAAGGCGCTAATCACGCCTCAGATAAAAGAGTCTATTCAGATGTACCAAGACGCTTTACAGCAGCTGAAAACAGTGTTTCAGTCAGAGCCAGAGCAGGCGCAGACCCTTCTAGGCACAGTCAAGGACTTGCAAACAACAATCGGTCATCTAGAAAAGTCACAGGCGCAGTTACAACAAGAGCTTGATGGGCTAATCAAGATTAAGTTTAACAAGGATTGCAGCGCATGTACGGTAAATCCTTATCGGCAGAAGCGTACAAGCCTGGAGTCACAGCTAGATTCAATAGCCAAAGAAATCGCAGTGAATCAAAAGCAAATAAGTGCCCTAGTCAAAACGCACACCTATGACTTCCTAAAATCAACCTATGATAGCTATCATTGTAGAACCAGCCCCAAAATCCTATCATTAATCGAATCTAGTGAAAAGCTAAATAGCCATACGGAGGCTCATAAACAGCTAACCGCGGACATTGCCGATGTCAATGATGAAATTGAGGATGTTGGCTTTGAGTCACAGACCAACGTAAATGAGTTCTACCACAATAAGAAGCGCCTAACAGAACTAGAAAACATTATTGGGCACCTTAACTTTACAGAACAGGGGCGCCTTTACGACTTGTCAAAGACGGTTTACACCTTGGACCAGCAGATTAAGGTCTGTGAACAGGAAACAGCAGCAGCATACAATCAGACGCTCAATCAAACAACAGAGCAGTTGAAGGAACTTGAAAATCAAGTCTTAGAGCATGACATCTACGCTCAGAACATAACTAAGCTACAGGCACTCAATGCTATTATTGCAGCCTATCCGTCCTACACGGAGGCTCAAGCCATTGAAGCCAAGCTGAAGCCATTAACGCAGGAAGCCGCTCAGATTGCAGCAACGCTCAGTCAGACCAACGCTATGAATAGCCAATTACTAGAGGCAAAGACGTTTGAACAGCAGATTGGCACATTTAGGACCCTATTAGAGCAGCGCTCTACTATGATTAGCAAACTGTCAGATGCCTACGCGCAATATACGTCCTGGCTCTATCCAACTAAGGTAGGTCCGGCAATCGAAACCGCAGTCAATGAGGTTCTAAACTCCATTGCATTACCACGCCCGATTACACTAAATGGGGAGTGGAATAAGGACCACTTTGTATGGTATGTCCGCGATGGAAACTCCAGACCGCCGTATGAGAAGTGTTCAGGCAGTCAGCGCTTCTTTATTGGCTTGGCTATCCGCATAGCCCTAGGGCGTCTGGGTTCAGCAAACATGATTAACGACCAAATCTTTATTGATGAGGGCTTTACGGCATGTGACGCGGAAACCATGGACCGTGTGCCGTCCCTTCTAAATAACTTGCTCAAGGACTCTAACAAGCTAAATGCCGTCTTTATGGTCAGCCACTTGGAGCAGCTAAAGTCGGCGGCAGCTGCATCTATTCCTATTATCAGAGGCGCAACGTCGTCTATCTTGTTAGTGGGAGAGCGTTTGGCACCTGTAAAGGGCATTCCGCTAATAACGCAGGACGCGCCAGCAGTTCCTGCAAAGAAGCGCGGTCGCCCGAAGAAATCGGAGCAGACTATTGCTGTCACGGAAGAGTAAAGACTGTAAACACAGTAAAATATGATATAAATATACCAGTTTTTCATAAATCAACAATGATTAAAGCTGCTGGCATCCTTTTCATCCAAGACGGCTTGTTCATAGCAGCATACAACCCAGTAAGTGCAATCTGGTCTGGAATAGGTGGCAAAATAGAGCAGGATGAATCACCGGAACAAGCCGCCTTCAGAGAAACAATTGAGGAGCTCTTTGGCTTAATACCATCAAAACCAATAATAGATACATGCGTTCAAGAATTCAGTGCTATCCAAATAATAGAACGCAACACATACGCCTATATTCCACTCAGATTTGACCAGCTAAAATACCTAACAGCCATATTAAAAGCCCATGATTGCGTATCTCCTTATTACACTACGTTGCCAGATACGGTCCGTGACTTAGTATATCAACGACAAACTCCTGAAGATGCTGAAATTACAAATCTGAAATTTGTAGACTACGTTCATCATGACGACGATATAAGTGAAGAGCTTCTAGAAGATTGTAGGTATATGTATAGATACACTTGACTACATGGTCACCAAATACAGTCCCGAACGCTACTACGCCGGATTAACACGAAAGCAAAAAGCGGAACGCTACAAGGAAATACAAAAATACGGCGCAAAATCGTGGAAAGACCCAAAAGCCTACGTAGGATTCAAGACGGATAGCAAAATTAAAACGCGCAAATCTCAATATACTAAGCAATGGCGCCAAATTTTTCCAGATGCCCATTCATTAGAAGATAAGGCTAAGGCAACAGGTGTCCCCTTGAAATATATAAAAGAGTCCTATAATCGCGGCTTAGCTGCGTGGCGTACGGGTCACAGACCAGGCGCAACAGAGCAACAATGGGGTTACGCCCGTGTGCACAGTTTCTTGTTAAAGGGTAAAACATATCAAACAACAGACTCTGATATAGCAACTAGAGCAAAAAATGAATCCAAAGGTGCAGTACATTGGTTTAATAAAATTCAATCAATTAAATAGTTAGGCGAAATGCAAAGTAAAGTAATTCACCCTAAGCGATGGTTTAATAACCCTTACGTCGTAAAATTCCCAATAACGCCAGCACCAACAAAGTTACCGCATCCACCAGGTTTTATACCAGATTTTGAAAAAAAGCGCCGTCCTGAAATAAATAACATCAAGAAGTGAAATACACATTCTTGAGCCCGTATTCCCGCATACACTTTTGTAGCAGAACCGTGCATTCGGGACACGGTTGTGAGTACATAAATTGCACATCGGCTTGTTTATAAACCTTACCGATGCGCATAACGTACATGTCTGCGCCCCGCAACTTGTTAGTATCACCTAGTGTCCGCAACACATTCCGTTCGGCGTGAATGTAATTTTTGGAGCCCCGCGCTGCCGCACCGTTAGACCGTGAAGCGACCTTGTTTGTTGCTTCGGCAAGAATCTTCCCGCGCTTAACAATTATAGCAACATGAAGCTTGGTAGTGTGACCCATAGGAAGGCGGCATGTCCGCGAATCGTTTAGAAAGCGGTCAAGAAGGCTGGGTCTGCTAACGCCGTCCATATCCTGGTAGGGCTGGTAGTGCGCAGAATCGTAGCTTGTATAAACAACCGACGATTGTTGCGACTGCTGTTGTTGCTGCTGCTGTTGCATTGTGAACAGGATGTAGAGTTTCTTAATAATAACAAAAGCCAACGCAGCTGTTCAATTTTCTAACTTATAAATAAGGGCGATGAGCGTGGGTATAGTTGACATGTACGGCTCCGCAAATAAATGCCGGCATCTTATTAAGGCAATTAATGAAGTTACAGGTAGTGAACCCGTCGTTATTGAAGGTTACAATGTAGTCAGTAGCAAAACAGTCTACGATTATATAAAAGCAAGTCCAATAAAGCACTGGCTATTTAGTGGTGGTGGTCATCCCGTCACAGATATAAATGCAATGCAAGTGCCACTAAGAGTTACAGCCTTGCATGGTAAAAAAATTATGATGATATGTTATTCAATGGAAAGCCTACTTTTTCAAATGAATGTTCCCGTACAGACGCGATACGTAAAGAAAACCGAAATGTTCAACCTTAGACCAAATAAGGATTGTCCATTGTTCAAAGATATCAAGCTACCAGCTCAAGTATATCGTAATCACATACGATATTTCATAAAAAATCAAATTGTGAGCCCTGTCACTCTAGTTGCATCATATAATGGAGAGGCAATGGTCGCCTTGTATAAAAATAGTACCCTGGTGCAGTTTCACCCTGAAAAAAGCATTGACGGTAAAAAAATGCTGGCAAACTGGCTTTCAATGCCATAAAAATTTGATTAATGCTAATGTCTTTATACGTAAACACAGTACACACAATAAAGACAAATGAATTACGCGCTAAAAGCCGTAATCGAAAAAGCAATCTATATGCCCGAACTATCAGACACACTAGATATAATATACACAAAGCTTATTGTAATTCCATTTCAAAAAGCTTGGCGGTCGAAGAGTAGTGAACAGCGTCTTGCGTTCGGTCAATCAATGAGGCTAAAGAAACGGCGGTGCCTAGACTGTAAAACGGAATATATGTGTCCTAAACAGCGCGACTTTTGCACAGATTGCTATTATCAATACAAATATAGATTAGACTATGAAGACTAGTTGCGTCTGGAGGACCGGCGTTTGCTTCTGTTTCTTCTAGTGCGCTTAGCACCCTGAAGCCCTCTTTGGACATTACCAACCACGCTACCTCTTCTTGTACGGTAAGCCAGTGCGCCTGGTGTAGAAAGTTCACGGTTTCTAATTCTATGATATTCATCAATTAGGTTCTTAATTTCTGTTTGCTGGTAGGGTAGTAAATTCTCATACCAAATAAGGTTTTGAACACCATCATTAAGCGCTTGCTCAGCATACGATAAACAAGAGTTCGCATTGGCGGATGGTTTTTCAGGGTATGCCATACTGTTTTTCAAATAGTTACATATAATTTGCGCAATTTCGATTTTTTTATTATATGATTCTTTGCTGATTCTACTAGTTTGGGGCTGAGGATTGCGGGGTCCGCGACTGGAACATAATGCACCTTTACAAAGTTCGCATGCCTCACCGACGCATTTCCAAAGCGCCTTACCAAGATTAGCTGCTCCTGATGTCTTTGGCTGCAAAGAATTTCCGTAATAGCTCATATTATCTACTCTAACAAAATATTATACTAAGACATTAAACGTCCAAATATAATAAACGCGACCGGAGGCTCTAAGCAGCCCTTACAGAACCGGCCGGCACAATCTTAATTACACCAGGAGCAGCATCACCTACAACAATATCGCGACTAGCCGCTAGGGCAATAAGTCTATCTAGGGCAGAACCAACCGCAGATGTAATTGTATAACTGACACACGATTCGTTGTTTCTTTTAAGGTCAATAACCGTATAAACAACGTCTTCATGTGTAACCTTAGCACCACGCGCAAATTCGCAGCCGTCAGCACCGACACCACGCAGCCCCGTTATTTCGGCAACTTTAGCAACCGCGTCACCGTAGGCATATGTATAATTACCACCAATGCGAACACCTGAAAAGTGCACGCCGCTGCCGTAAATAACAAATGTTGTTCCATGAGGAACAGGCTCAATCAATGTGGCTGTAATAGGAAATCCTGCTCTATCCGGTTCCAACATCAACAAATTCACGCCGAAGAAATTCGCTATGATTTTAGCATCGGCGTCACTCAAAAAGTCGCGACCTGCACAGTCGCGTCTAAACCGCGCCAAGTCAGCCGCAGGTCTAAACCCATGAGGATTACGTAATGCAATTGCTGGTAGAATTGTTCTGCGAACGCGTGAAGCGACGGATACCTTATCCGCCTGACTCAATGAACGAAAGTGCGGGCATACAACAGTTAAGAAGGAGTGAATTAAGCAGTCGTTGGATGAACCAGAACTATACATACGTTCAGCTGAACCGGCTGGGAATCTAAACGTCTCACTAATATCTTCTTCGACGCGAACAGAGGCTGAACCCGCCATAGGTGAAATAAATGCATGAAGGGCTGCCAAAGATGGATTGGCAATCAAAGCATCAGCTGCTTGTCCTCTACTGCTTCGCCTTGTAGCTCTGACGCTTCTATGAGAAGCATTATTCATTTCCTCATTAGGAACTTGAGTTCTGCGCCTTTGGCTGCTTCGTCTTGAAGGTATGTGAATATCAGTATTCACAATCATACGTCTGTTTTCTGACACAACGTTCATGGCACTACTATTGTGAATAACGTGAACAGAGCGTCTGGTATGTTTTCTGCTTCGTCCGCTTCTACTGGCTGAAGGACCATGTGCCCTTGACCTTTTTCCTGTACGTCCTGGTGGCATTATTTACTATTAACCCATAATATAAATCATATGAATAATTCATATGATTTATAAAAAGACTGTAACCGGGACTTAACCTTAACTGCGACGACTGCCTCTACTGCCTCTGCTTCTAGACCGGCTGCCTCTTGACACCCGTCTTCTTTTTGCGGCGCGTCTTGTAGGTGCTCTAATTTGTAAGCCACGCATCATGTTCGCCAAAGCATTAACTGGTGATTCAACGCTCATTCTATGATTTGACGGGGCTCTATTTACCATCATGCCAATGGGTGAGCGAACAAGAATAACGCGGGGTGAGTTAACCATCATAGGAACAGGAGCAGGAGCAGGTCTAACAAATTTTGGACCCTTCTTTCTCATTGTACGACGCTTGCCAGGAACGCCCATGTGAAATCGGGGTGTACCAACCATTTAATTTGGTCGCATATTTAAAATTATTCAACCTGAATTCCTAATTTCTCCAAAACAGGTTCATTCTGTTTTAATAGGGCATCATCGTAACAGTCATTAATGTCTATTTCATTAAAATCCGCCCTAGTACGACTGCGCCAAAAATCACCATCTCCCCGCTTGCATTTGACATCAACCCAAAACGCCAACGATTGGCAGCTGTAGTGGTTCATTCTAAAATAATCCGCATTCAAAAGAAGAAAGCGTTTTTCCTCATCTTCTTTATTGACAAAGGTCGCGTGGTGTATATTTAGGCTACTAAATGAAAAGCGACAATTCACAAAATACTTACGGTTACCAGGCGCCTTTGTGGGCGTTTCCTTAGTCCGCCGAAGGAACCCGCCAACAATAGAATCCGGCTGTAATTCATGTCCAGCAGAGCCAAATAACGTATGGTCAACCTGAATTTGCCCAAGGTGTGTACACGATGCCAATACGTCTTTCAAGTCAACTGAACGTGGCGACCACATATATTCATCCATATCTAACATTAATAGCCAAGCCGATTCATTAAGGCGACCTAATATGTAATGATTATACATATCACGCTGTCGACCTAGATATCTATCCCAGGTCGCCTTAAAAAGTGTCACAATGCCCCGTGAAACGTAGGGTTCTAGTATAGCACAAGACTCATCATCACTAGCATCATCAATAAGATAAAAGTGTGTGACGCCATGAAAAAGATAGTGTTCTATCCACTCCTTTATGCTATGTGCCTCATTACGAAACAGGCAGCCGACCGATAATGGGTGCATTAATAATCACATTTAAAATCGCTTTATATCTATAATATAGACAATGAAGACAATGAAGCGCTACCCGTCAGTTGCTGATGCTTATGAGGCGCACAATCTGAACTATGACCAAAATACCTTAGTAAATATAACGGAAGATGCGTTAATTGATAGTGTACGTATAATTCCACATTATAAATCACTCAACCGCTTCTTTAGCGGGCTAGATTATATCCATTACGTTGGCATTGGTAAACAAAAGACGCCAGGTTATCCGACTCTTAACCAAAATGCTCTTGAGCAAATGCCCTTTTATAGAAGCAAAAGTAAGGGAAACACGTTCCCCGTATTCTTTAAAGATAATAATGCGGGCTTACTTTTAGGGCACTATAATGTATCAAACATAGAGAAGAAAATGACAAATTCTGGATTCACCTACTTTTTGATATCATTTGTAAAACAGTATTGACTGCTTGATTATTAACAAAAATTGAGTATTTAAAATCACAAACAGAAAGTAGCAGTAAAGCAATGAAGTTAGTTATTGTTGAATCTCCAGCAAAATGCTCAAAGATTCAAGAGTATTTAGGCAGCGGCTATAAGGTTATGAGCTCAATGGGTCACATACGCGCCCTAAAACAGGACCTTGAGGCGGTTGGCATTAATAATAATTGGGTGCCGAAATATGAAAATATGGCAACAAAAGCCAAGACCATCAGGGACCTTAAGGAGGCGGCAGAAAAGGCAACGGATGTTATATTGGCTACAGACGATGATAGGGAGGGAGAGGGCATTGCCTACCATATTTGCGCGATTCTGAAACTGGACCCGCAAACGACCCAGCGTATAGTCTTTCATTCAATTACGAAGAAAGAGATTCAGGACGCGGCTGCAAATCCCAAGACAATTGACCTTAACAAGTTTCACAGTCAGCAGACCCGCGCAATGCTGGACATGATGATTGGCTACACACTAAGCCCTGTCTTATGGAAACAGTTAAACTCCAATGGTTTGGCATTATCTGCAGGGCGCTGTCAAACACCCGCCTTGAAGCTAGTTCTAGACAGAGATGTTGAGATTGAAAATCACGCGGCAAAGCGCTTTTGGTCCTTGACAGCAACCTTTGCTGTTGCCTCATTAAAAGGCATTGAAGCGACCAGTGATAAGCTGGACTCTGACAAGGATACAACAGCCTATTTACAAGCAGCAACAAAGACGCAAGACGCGCTCCTTAAAAACATCAAACAGACTCTACGGTCCCAAGGTGCGCCGAAGCCGCTTATTACGTCGACGCTGCAGCAGGAAGCATCTAAAATGTTCAATATGAACCCGAAAGCAACCATGGCAGCGGCGCAAAAGCTCTATGAAGCGGGTCATATTACGTATATGCGAACAGATAACGCATTCTTGAGCCCTGAAGGTGCAGCGCAGTGTCGCGCTGAAATTAGCAATCGGTGTGGTGACAAGTACTTGGGTCCACCGGGTCAACATCAAGGTCTTGTGCCAGCGGAGCAGCAGCCAGCGGTTGCAGAAGCAGGGCAGCCAGAAGCTAAACCCAAGAAGAAAAAGAAGGCACAAGCGCAGCAGCAAGAAGAAAAACCTGAGGCGCAAGCAGCACACGAAGCAATAAGACCAACCCATCCTGAAACGGAGTCAGTCGAAGAGCTGGGTCCAGCTGAGGAAAAGGTCTACCGTCTGATTTGGCAAAGAGCCCTTCAGAGCCAAATGGCAACCGCAACAGAAGATGTTCGGGCTTTAACGTTCACGATTAATGAGGACAAGAGTCAACGGCTCTGGTCAAGTGAACAGACCAAGGTCAACTTTCTGGGCTGGAAACTGATTGGACAGGGTGAAAAGGCAGAGGAAAATCAGAAGAAGAATGAAGAGCTCTGGCGCCTTTGGCAAAATGTTGCTATCGGCTCAGCAGCCAAGTGGCTGACAGTAGTAGCTGAGGAATCCTATACTAAGGCGCAAAGCCGCTACACAGAAGCCAGTCTAATTCACGACCTGGAAGCCAAGGGCATTGGAAGACCGTCAACGTTCGCAAATCTAGTGTCGACAATTATTGACCGCAATTACGTGGACAAGTCGGATAGCGCTGGCAGCCAACTAGACATTAGAAAGTGGCTCATCAAAAGCCCTAGTCAGTGGCCGCCAAATGAACAGAAGCTCAAGCAGACAGTGGGCAAGGAATCCAACAAGCTCCAGGTAACACCCCTAGGACGCACCGTCGCGGAGTTTCTTTACAAGCACTATGACGATATCTTTGCTTATAACTACACTGCACAAATGGAACAGGAACTTGACCTGATAGCAAAGGGCGCCCGCTCTTGGAAGAGCCTTTTGCAAGCAAACTGGGACCTATACAAGGAACGCTACACCAGTCATACAACAACTGTGTTAGACCCAGAAGCTAAACAAGCCAGTCAGGCAGCAAAGAAGCGCGACTTGGGAGAAGGTATATGTGTGGTCCTTTCACGAAAGGGTCCGCTACTTCTGAAAGAAGAGACTAAGGACTTTGCGTCACTGCCACAAAATACTAGCTTTGACACAGTAACACTTCAGCAGGCACTGAAGGCTTATGAAATGAAGGCGGGTACGGACTTTGGTACCTATGAAGGCAAGCCTCTTATTAAGAAGAAGGGACCGTATGGCTTCTACATTCAGTACGATGATATCAAGGTGCCTAGTAAGGTAGATGATACTGTTGAATCTATTATTGAAAAGATTAAACAGAAACAAGGGCAAACCAAAACGGTCGACGCCGAAGGCAATACAGTCAAACCCTATGAGCGCAAGGTCGGCGATTACACGATTAAGAAAGGACCTTACGGTCTCTATTTCTTCAAGCACACACTGAAGAAGGTCACCTTTGTTACCTTTCCAGCAGCCTCAGACCCAGATAAGGTCACAGTACAAGATATGCCACAACTATTTCAAGCGGCTATGAACGCTAAGAAGCATGCCTCTGCATATAAGAAGAAGGACGCTTAACGTCTGCGTCTTGTCTTACGCTGACGTTGTTGCTGTCTTCCACCTTTTTTTGTAAGCGCTGCACGTAGGGGTTTTTCAGGGTCAGGATTACTTTTAAACAAAGTAGATTTAGATGGTTTAACTAAAGGTCTATAGTTATTTTCCCAAACCCATTTTGGATTTCCTGGTCCCTGCCCCTCCAGATTTTTAATATCTGCTAAAGCTGGATAAGCTTGAATTAACTCTCTTATAATATCTTTGTATATTTTTTTATCGGTTTTGTGAGAGCCTGTAGCTAGATGCAGTGCAGTGTTACCTTCTTTGTTTTGTTTAGAGAATATTATACCAGGAACTTTGATAAAAGCCTTAACAGCTGATAAATTACCATCTCTTGCTGCTATCATAAGAGGTGTATTACCTTTTACGTCTTCTAAATTTATACGCTTTTTATCAGCGTATTTTTCAATAATAGTGCTGTGTATTTTTTCGTCATAGGATTTAAGATTGCATAAATCAAAAAATATGCCAACCTTATTATTATAAGAAGAAAAATTAGCTCCTGATTCCAATAAATTCTCAGCGGCATCGATATTATTATAGACAATTGCTAATTCCAAAAAGTTATAAACAGTTCCACCTATATTTATAGAGTATGATTCTAAACTTTCTGAATCAAGAGCTTTAATAAGTCCGTCTATGCAATTTGAATCAAATCTGTCTTTTCTGATAATTGACGATAACAATCCAACCATAATATCTTTTTCCTTTTTAAAAGTATCTGATGTTAGAACTGCTGCAATAACTTTGGCGTCGTCTCTATCTAGTCTATCCGTAGCCAGAATAGTCTTAAGGTATGAGATTGACAAATTATCTATTGGAACTTTTGACCATGGTTCGGCAATATCATAAACGGTTTTTTCTTCATTATTTTTATGAAAAAAGACCAGATTCTTCCAGTTGTCCCCAGTTTTCAATATATCAAACGCTTTACTTAATTTAGCTTCTCCTTCTTCTTTCTTGAGCCTTACTAACTTAAACAATAACGTTTCCTTAATGGCATCCTTAGTATAAAGACCACCAAGACTAATAAAGTCATCAAATAACTCGTCAATGTACTTTGCAGGACCATCAAAAACCCGCCGACCAGAAGATAGAGTATATTTAACATCACTTATTAAAAATGTTGGCGAAATATTCCGTGCATAAATTTGTACTATATTTTTTTTTAAGAACGGTAATATAAATTGTTCTTTCACTGCATCAGTAACATTACTATATTCATCATCTGTTAATAGTTCTGCTGCATCGATGTAGAGTTTTTTAAGATGTTTAGTCCAAGTTGGAGCTACGGGCGCGTATAAATCCATAGATTTATCGTCTAGCTCAGAGAAAATCTTATGCACAACTGCAGGCGCGCAGTTTAATGCGGCATCCGGACCGTCAATAGTATTTTTTTCGTCAAATACTGTGTACGTTTCAGCCCAGTTCTTTTGCTTCTCAGCGCCTTTATTGTAGGCACGGTTAAATGCAGTTTTAAATTTAATATTAGCAGCCTTACTATAATCAGTCACACATAATATATTGCAAATTCTATCTAGAGGATTTGTTTTTGAAGTTCTTTCAAGAGCATATGTAAAAGGATTATACACAAGTTCTTTTATCTGTTCAAACCTTTTTAATTCGTACAAGAATTGATGCATGTCACGTATAATGGAATTTAAATTTTGAGCGTAAAGGACATATTTGCTTTTATGTATTACTAAATTTCGATAAGTTAAGTTTGATAACCCAAAATCAATTATTCTAATTTGAAAAGGCTTTTTTTTATACATTACATTTTTTGCATGTAAATCGCAATGGTTAAAACGTAAAACTGTGTATAACTCTTTCAAAATCAATGCTAAATCACGAATAGATTTTACAATCCATATAGGTTTAATGGTATCATTTGTAGATAGAAGCTTATTTAGTGTATCTGTTAAAAGTTCACTTACCATATAAAATTTATCATCCGTTCTTCCAATAAAAAATGGCTTTGGGCAGAATGGTCCATTAGTTTTGTCTTTTGAACTTTCATACACAATAACATGTAAAATAGCCTCTTTAACAACATCATAGATATAGTCTTCCTTTTTTTTTCTAATTTCCTCATTCGTTCTACGGGTCTTATTTCCGTGTATATATATATTTTCGGGAAATGCAATTTCTTTTATAGCAAGATTCATATTTTCTATCTTATTTTCTAGTTGATAAGTAGTACCGAAAGTGCCGCCCCCCAGTCTTGTTTCTGAACCATTACGATCTTTCAAAATATTAAAATTAGCTACTTCTTTTTGTTCAAAATCTAAAAATTTAAAGTTTATTTTACCACGAATGTAATTTTTTTCAACGCTATAAATACGTATATTATCAGGCAACACCTTAATGCTGTCATCATAAACAAAATCTATACCATACTGTTTAAAATTGATATCGCCAACAAAAGCCATCTATAGAATAAATATATTAACTTCTATAGATGTCAAAACCCCGCATTGTAATCCACGTTTTTCACAGGGACCTTAGAATAACCGATAATGAAGCATTGCACAAATCCAATACAAAAGCCCATGAAACAAAGTCGGATTTAGTAGCGCTATTTATATTTACCCCCGAACAGGTTACGACAGCAAATCCATACAAGTCAACAAATTCCATAGAATTCATGTTGAATTCTTTGGACGACCTACAGGACCAATTGCATAACAAGCTGAATATCATGTACGCCGGACAACTAGAAGCGCTAATGAAAATCCAGGAAAAGTACACGATAACAGCCATTTCTGAACAGCGCGACTACACCCCATTTGCCAAACAGCGTGAAACAGAAACGGTCCTATTTTGCGCTCAGCACGACATTACATACATCACTGGTGTAGACCTTTATTTGACGGAGCCGGGTTCTGTGACAAATAAATCGGGACGCATGTTCCAGAAATTCACCCCCTTCTATGAGCACGCTAAGAATCACCACATAAGTAAACCAAAAGCAGAACCAAGTCTAAGTCGTCTTCATGTAATCAAAACCAAACTGAGCACAACCCTCCAGGCTATGCGCAGTAAACTTGTCCCAAAAAGCAACCCACACCTTCACGTCAAAGGGGGCAGACAAGAGGCATTGCGCTTCTTTACAAACATGCCGAAACACTATACTGATACACGCGACACTCCGTCAATTCCTAGTTCCAACCTTAGTGCCCACAACCACTTTGGCACAGTCAGCATTAGAGAAGTTTATTATGCGCTCAATAACGACGAATTCCGTAGACAGTTGTTTTGGCGGGACTTTTACGGACATATTATTGATGCCTTTGAGGAACTATACAAGGTGAGCCCGTACGATTTCCAGAAGGACCCGCAGCCTGGATGGTCAACGGACAAAGCAGAGTTCAAAAAGTGGACGGAAGGCAAAACGGGGCATGAATTTGTTGACGCCGGTATGAAGCAACTGCTTAAAACAGGTTACATCCATAACAGACCGCGTATGTTGGCGGCAACATATTTGACTAAACATCTTAAGATACACTGGCGTTGGGGTGAACAGCATTTTGCTAGACATTTGGTTGACTATGATTTCAGCCAAAACTTTGGCGGCTGGTCAGGTGTTGCATCAGTATTACCGTATTCTACGCCTCCGTTCCGCTCCTTGGACCCAGAAATCCAACAGAAAAAGTTTGACCCAGAGCGCAAGTATATTGAGAAGTATCTCTAAATAAACGAAAAACACTTTGTTTGCGCTGAATACAATTCATCCGCCATACTTAAAAATCGTGCAGGCAAGGGGGCGTTCCAAGAGCCGATAACGCGATACTTTTCAGGAGTAAGCTTTTTCTGCTCAAAAAACTCACTCCAATTAACAACATCGCAACAGGCTACGCAAATCGTTGCGTGGATGGTTAGCCCATCTAAAACTAGCTCACCGGAATCTGGATGCCAGTGGTAATGGGGTTTATAGGCACGGTAACTTTTGTCACCAAATCGGTCATCCTTGTGAACAAATCCACACTTGCAACACATTTCAAGCAGCATTTGTCTTATAAAAGTGCGTAATTCTTAAGCGACTGAAGCACAGAAGCAATTAGAGCCAAGAAATGTTGTAAATATTTGTCTCATTATTAAACTCAATCACGGAATCCGGAAACTTTTGCGGTATAATCGTAAATACATCGTGAATAATAGCGTCACACAAGTAGGGCTTTAACCGTAGCACATCATCGTCAACGCAACCCTTGAACTCAGCAATGTACTCCATATACCCCGCCTTTGCCTCCTCAATAACACAGTTATAAATACTTTCAACTATATTATTGGAATAAATCCGTCGTATCCGCGCATCCTCTGTTGAACGAAGCTGATGCAGATTTGCTCTGTAGAGCGGCTTAATATCACTATGCTGCTTAGCATAGAGCTCTGTTAGAAACATAGAGAAGACTAATGACAGAATAAACATTATTTTTACTAACTGCAAAAATGGTATTAGTAATCAAATTTTACTGACATCATGGCTCACATCGTGGTCTGCAATGCCAACAGAAGGGCTTGGTTTCTAGAACCTGTCTAGGACCGTAACCAGTCATAACTAGTTTAGTTGGTGTCGTTCCCCATATTGTGTCACTTGGCTTGGTAGTTTTATTGCAATAATAGCACTGATATTCTACGCCGAAACTGAATTTTGTAGCAGGCTCCCCTGCCTCACTAATGAACTTCTCAAATACATCAAAGCCTGCCTTGTTATAAAGAGCAAGCGCCTCTTTGTTTGAATCAAGAACAACTAACCACAAACCAGCACCTACTGCGGCTGCGCCCTCTTTGACAATATCAATAAGCCTACTAGCATAACCTTGTCCCCTGTATCTAGCCGCCATACCCAGAAAGGCAATTTCGTAATTAGTCGCGCCCTCAGGCGTCAGACGCACAAGAATGAACCCTTGAACAGTCCCAGTGCGCGCGGTGCATACGCATGACAAGTTGGAACTCTGAAACGCCTCAAGATAAGGTACTTCAGATTTGTCAAATATATCCGTAAAAGCGTGCATCAAAGACTCCTTGTGCTTGGACTCTTGATAGGGTTGGATTCGTAGCATGTTAACAAAAAATATATAGGAGCAGGCGCGTCAATTTTTACTGAAACCGCGCTCAGACGTTAGTGTGATAATGCATCATCTGATTC
>Ga0209400_1000842_pt1 | contig 26479 bp, 23 predicted proteins | sample M_130807_EF_Meta_FD_187313 | JGI IMG/M metagenome (GOLD analysis project Ga0209400, IMG submission 187313) | Freshwater microbial communities from Lake Montjoie, Canada to study carbon cycling - M_130807_EF_MetaG (SPAdes) (version 2) | ecosystem: Environmental > Aquatic > Freshwater > Lake... | reverse complement strand
TGCAAAAAAAATAAAATATTATAGCATTAAAACAATATAAAAATAAATTGAGATAATTAATATATCTTTATTGATGTCAAACAAACCGAATTACACTGAAAAAATGAGTTTTGAAAAAGATACTGAATTTGAACAATCCGAACAATTTGATCTTGAAAAAGAACAATACATAGAAACACCATGGAATATCATTGAATCTTATTTTAGAGGCCAACATTTGGAACGGTTAGTTAGACATCAATTGGAATCATATAATAATTTTGTAGGACATCAACTTCCAAAAACAATAGAAATGTTTAATTCTGTTCATATTGTTTCGGAACAAGATTACGATCCAAACAGTAAAAAATATTCATTAGAAATTTTTGTAACATTTGAAAACTTTCATATTTATAGACCACAAATTCATGAAAACAATGGTGCGATTAAATTAATGTTTCCACAGGAAGCGAGACTCCGCAATTTCACATATGCTTCTTCTATGACAGTAGATGTAAATATTAAATATGTAATAAGAACTGGTGCTGAATTAGATAATACCCAAATATTTTATAAAACATTACCTGGAATACATATTGGAAAATTACCAATCATGTTAAAATCAAATATTTGTGTTTTAAATCAATATAAACATTTTGAAAATACACAGACCGGAGAATGTAAATTTGACGCTGGTGGTTATTTTATTATAAATGGTTCTGAAAAGACTGTATTAGGTCAAGAAAGAGCTGCTGAAAATAAAGTATATTGTTTCAATGTTTCAAAAAATAATACAAAATATACATGGATTGCCGAAATTAAATCTGTTCCTGATTTTAAATGTATTTCACCAAAACAAATAAATATGATGATTAGTTCTAAAAATAATGGGTTTGGAAATCCTATATTTGTTCAAATACCTCGCATTAAACAACCAATTCCATTGTTTGTTGTGTTTCGCGCATTAGGTATTATTTCAGATAAAGAAATATGCGAAAAAATATTGTTAGATTTGTCAAATGAACAGAATAAAAAACTTTTGGCTGCATTACAAGGTTCTATTATTGATGCAAATAAATATTTATCAAAAGAGGAATGTATAAAATATATTACCGGTTTCGCAATGTATACTCCTATTAATATGGACAGAGAAACTGGCGCTAGAAAAAAAATGGAATTTACAATGGACATTTTGAATAATGATTTATTTCCTCATTGTCATACTATGGTACAAAAAATATATTTCTTGGGTTACATGGCAAATAAACTGCTTCAAGCAAATTTTGAAATGATTAAACAAGACGACAGGGATTCATTTGTTAATAAACGAATTGATTTGACTGGTACGCTGCTCAACAATTTATTCAGAAATTATTTTAATAAATTGGTGAAAGATATGGAAAAACAAGTGATTCGTGAAATTAATACAGGTTCATGGAAATCAAAAGACGATTATGAAAATATTATAAATTTTACAAATATATGCAAAATAATCAAGTCAACAACAATTGAAAATGGGTTGAAGCGAGCACTTGCTACCGGCGATTTTGGTATTAAACACACGAATTCAAATAAAGTTGGTGTAGCTCAAGTCTTGAATAGATTAACATATGTTTCTAGTTTGAGTCATGCACGAAGAATTTCAACGCCTACCGATAAAAGTGGCAAACTTATTCCTCCGCGTAAACTGCATAATACGTCATGGGGGATGGTGTGCCCTGCAGAGTGTTTTGATCCTGAAACCATGATTTTAATGTGGGATGGAACTTTCAAACGCGCCGGTGATATAAAAATTGATGACATACTTATTGATGATTTAGGTAACCCAGTCTGTGTTCGTTCTACTTGCGAAGGCTTCAAGAATATGTATGATGTTATACCCGATAAAAAAAACTTTATGAACCATCGCGTAACAGACAATCATATTCTTACACTCAAAATACGAGGTCATAAAGTGATTAGAAAATCAAATAGAAGTGATAGGAATTTTACACATTTTGTAGAATATTTAAATCGCGATAAAATGATGTTCCAAGAAAAATGTTTTGACTCGCTAGAAGCCGCAGAAGAATTTGTAAATAGTTTTAATGATGATGACACTGTGGATATAACTATTGAAAAGTATTTGACTTTAAATCAAAGGACAAAAGATAAATTAGTCATGTTTAAAACAGAAGGTATAAATTGGACAAAAAAAGACGTAGAAATGGACCCATATTTACTTGGTATGTGGTTAGGCGACGGTTTAAGTGATGGAACCGGGTTTGCTTTGAATTATAAAACGGATTTTGAAACACTTGCTTATTGGGAAAAATGGGGTCAAGAAAATGGAGCTGAAGTGGTGAAAGGAAGAAAATATAGCTTCTCTGTGGTTTCTAAGAAAAATAAAGAGGCGTCTAATCATGGATTATGTAATAGAGTTGAAGAAGCCCCTCTTAAAAAATATCTTCGTAAATACAATCTTTTAAAAAATAAACATATTCCAAATGAATATCTTACAAATGATAGAGAAACAAGATTACAAGTTTTGGCTGGATTAATAGATACAGATGGTTCTGTTCGTGCTGAAGGACGTGAAATACGTATTTGTCAAGGTCCTGCTAACTATAGAATAGTAGAAGATGCATATACTTTGGCAATGTCTCTTGGTTTCTCATGTGGTATAAAAGAAGGAAAAAGTCAATGGACTGATGAAAAAAGCGGAGATAAAAAATTTAGTACCTACAAAGAATTAACAATTACAGGCCACCAAATTTATGAAATTCCAACACTTCTTCCACGAAAAAAATTGATGCCTATAGAAAATGAAACTTTGCTTGTAAGAAGTAAATCTTTTATGTGCAGTAAATTTAAATTAGTAGAAGTAGGAATTGGACCATATGTAGGATGGCAATTACACGATAAACGTGGAAGATTCCTTTTAAAAGATGGTCTAGCCGTTCACAATACTCCTGAAGGGCAGTCCGTTGGTATTGTAAAAAATCTCAGTTATATGGCTCATATAACAATTCATTCTAATTCATTGTCATTGTATGATTATATTATGCCTAATATAATTAATATTAGTGATATCAAGTCGCCAAATGAATTATATAATAAAGTAAAGGTATTTATAAATGGATCATGGGTGGGTATTACAAATGAATCGGAAGAATTGTATATTTCATTAAAAGAAAAGAAATATAAGGGTATAATCAATATTTATACTTCTATTATATTTGATTACAGAAATAAAGAAATAAGAGTTTGTAATGATGGCGGTAGAATAATGAGACCGCTTTTGCGTGTTAAAAACGGTAATATTTTGATTACAAATACAATGATGAATAAATTAAAACATAGTGAAATTAATTGGGATAACTTATTAGTTGGTTACGATAATAGTGATTCTGTAATAGAATACATAGACTCGGATGAACAATCGTGGTCAATGATTGTAACAAAACCCAAAGACTTAATACAAAAAGGCGACAGGACATACAAATATACTCATTGTGAAATACATCCTAGCACTATTTTTGGAGTGTTAGCGTCATGTATTCCTTTCCCTGAGCATAATCAGTCGCCCAGAAATTGTTATCAGTGTGCACAAGGTAAGCAAGCAATGGGAGTTTATGTTACTAATTACGAGAATCGTATGGATAAAACTGCTTATGTTTTGAATTATCCTAGTAGACCTTTAGTTGATACGCGTGTAATGAATTTAATTCAATTAAATAAAATTCCATCAGGAACCAATGTAATTGTTGCTATTATGACACACACAGGTTATAACCAAGAAGATTCACTGCTATTTAATAAAGCTTCTATTGACAGAGGCTTGTTTGTTACAACCATTTATCATACAGAAAAAGACGAAGATAAACAGAAAATAAATGGCGATGAAGAAATTAGATGTAAACCTGACCCTAGTAAAACAAAAGGCATGAAGTTTGGTAATTATAATAAAGTAAATAGCAAAGGTGTAATACCTGAAAATACATTAGTAGAAAATCGTGATATTATTATTGCGAAAGTGACGCCTATTAAAGAAAATAGAAATGATCATACAAAAGTAATTAAGTTTGAAGACCAAAGTCGTATTCATAGAACAGTTGAGGAAACTTATGTAGATAAAAATTATATTGATAGAAATGGCGAAGGATATAATTTCGCTAAAGTAAGATTGAGAATTGTAAGAAAACCGGTGATAGGCGATAAATTCTCGTCGAGACATGGTCAAAAAGGAACTATTGGTAACATCATTCCTGAAGCTGACATGCCTTTTACTGCAAGCGGTGTAAAACCGGATATTATTATTAACCCTCATGCTATACCGTCTCGTATGACTATTGGACAATTAAAAGAAACAGTATTGGGTAAGGTGCTTGTAGAACTAGGATTGTTTGGCGATGGAACATCCTTCGGTCAATTTGAAGTGAAAGATATTTGCGACGAGTTGATTAAATTAGGATATGAAGCTCATGGAAATGAATTGTTACACAATGGTTTAACCGGCGAACAAGTTGAATGCAGTGTATTTATGGGTCCTGTATTTTATCAAAGGTTGAAACATATGGTAAATGATAAAGCACACAGTCGTTCCATTGGCCCTATGGTAAATTTGACTAGACAACCAGCTGAAGGACGTAGTCGCGATGGTGGTCTAAGATTTGGTGAAATGGAAAAAGATGCTATGGTATCACACGGTGCCGCGCGATTTACGCGTGGTAGAATGTATGATGCATCTGATAAATATTCTGTGCACAGTTGTAAAAAATGTGGATTGATTGCAGCCTATAATGATGAAATGCGCATTCATCATTGTAGAGTATGTGATAATAGGACAGATTTCGCATATTTAGAAATACCTTATGCATGTAAATTGTTGTTTCAAGAGTTGAATACAATGAATATTGCACCGCGGTTTATTACAGACAACCTTTAAAAAAGGTTGTGCCAAATCACATGACAACCTTTAAAAAAGGTTGTGCCAAATCACATGACAACCTTTAAAAAAGGTTGTGCCAAATCACATGACAACCAACACTTTTAGAATTCACATTTTTGAAAAGTGGTTTCTAAATAAATGAATTTTATGTAGAAACATTTGATGAAGTATTTACAACCCAATTATTTACGTATTTTTCTAAATCGTTTACACTGCTATTTATATTATATTATTATATAATAACTATACATAATAATAGTAAAATGTCTTTTTGTATTATTGTAGCAAGATATAATGAAGACGTAGAATGGAGTAAACAATTCCCAAATGTAATAATTTATAACAAGGGACAACCGTTAGATAATTATTACAATGAGGTTTTTTTAAATAATGTAGGTAGAGAAGGTCATACATATTATAAATATATTTGTGATAACTATGAAAATTTAGCAGATTATACTATTTTCTTACAAGGAAGACCATTTGATCATTCACCAAATATAATTTCTAATTTAAATAAATATATTAATAATAAAGAATTGAGTATTGATTTTGAATTCTTAAGCGAACAAATTCATCATTCTTCTTTAGATTTAGAATGTAAATTGTGGGAATGTCAAAATATACACAAGTTTTGGGAACGTGTATTTGGTGTAAATGCCGGAAATCATGAATGCATATTTGGTGCTGGTGCACAATTTATAGTTTCAAAAAATCAAATATTTAAAAATACAAAAGAATTTTACGAAAATATTGTAAAAATGTTAGAATACGATATTAATCCATTAGAAGGTTATTCTATTGAAAGATTTCATAAATATATATTTACACCTTTGCACACTTGAAAAGTATTTTTTTTGCACAATGGATACTAAAACTCACTCTGCAAACACAATAACATTGCACAATCTGAATATTTTTTCATTAAATTATGATAACAATGATTTGGGTTCTCATTTATTTTATAATCACATGGCCAAAATTGATGAACTGCTAACGTAGTTTCATTATTGTAAGCTTCTCCTATGCAAAACTCCAATGCTTTTTCATAAGAAGGTTTATTAACTAAAATATTATCATAAATAGTAGCAAAATACAGATCTTCTGGTTCGTTATTATATGGTATTTTTTCCATAATTTCAAGCATTTTCTTTTTATTTCTTAAACTGAAACCACCGTTTCCAATAAAGCCACATCTTCTTGTTGGCTCATAATTACATATTAGCCACGGCGAACCAACGTAATCATAGTTCAAAAAGTCATTTATCATATGAGCATTTTCTTTTAAAATAATTGAATCTGTTTGAAATACTAAGAATATATCTGTATCAAAATGATCATATATTATATCCTTATTTGCTAACAACTTACTATAGGTTGTTTGATTCAAATTATCAACGTGTAAATTAACTAATGAAATTCTGTTTTTGTAAATACTATTTAATCTTGTAACTATCTCATTGGCATATTCATTATTATTTTTACCATGAAATAAAATAACTTTCCATTCGTCAGATAAACAATCACATGCGTTATTTAAAACAAATTCCAATGCTTTATGTTTACGAGGTTCAACAATAATTGCGGTATATTTGAAGGGAACGGTATTCATTTTTAAATTTATTTATCAAAATATATTTATATAATATTTTATTTATATAAATATATTTTATATAAATAATTTGTAAAATCATATGAATTTATGCAAATATAAAAATGCTTTAGGTGAGCCTAGTAAAGGTATTCATTCTTATCGTTTATTTGGGGTTGCCATTGCAGATGTTATAATGACAATTATAGGAGCATTTTTAATATCTTATTTTTTCAAATTTTCATTTATAAAAACGCTTTTAGTATTATTTTTAACAGGAATAGTTTTACATAGATTGTTTTGTGTAAGGACGACTGTTGATAAACTGTTGTTCAATGGCCACCTTTTCCACCTTTCAAAAAAGTGGAGAAAATACATTGAAAAGGATTTTTTATAATATATATATATATATATATATTATAAAAATATAAATGTCTTTTTTTGGAAAAACTACATCTGGAGGTCTAGCCAATATTTCTTTAGATGGCGCAATAAAAACTGGTCTGGGGGTTTACAGTTATGCTGGAACAGCTACTACTCCTTCTGGTACTGGAAGAGTCGTACTAGCAACAATAAATAGCAGCGACTTCTCTGGATTTTTTCAAGTTATGGTCACTGGTCAAAAATTTTCGGAAGGAAGGAAATACCTTTACTCATATGGAAGTTGGATTCCAAATAAAACAAGTCCTGAAATTGACATACAAGATACTAACGTACCTAATAATAATTGGAGGACGGTTGTTGAGGAAGTTAGCGGTATCGCAAGCGTTGTTTTTTATTCATCAAGTGGTGGTGATACAATATTTTGGAATGTAACATTATTCCCTACATATGATGTTAACGGTAACCCACCATTGTAAATGTATAAAATATAATATTTCTACTTTTGAATTTCTTCATAAAACACCTTATAATTATTTTTATAGTGATTAGAAAACATATCATAAACAATACTAAATTTACCATGCATTCCCTCATAACTTGTTTTATCAATATTATCCACAATTTCCTTATCTTGTTTCAATGTAGTGTACATAGTATTATATGTTAATTTGTCTCCAAAATAATTTATAATACTTTCAAAAGGGTGTAAAAGATACATTGTATTTTTTTCATGATAATAACTCCAATAACTTCGATATGCTTTTACAAACAATTTGGTTTTGAATGTTGAAATTGGCAATGCGTGTGTTATAATGGTTGAACTCATAGTGCCAAATTTAACTCTTGCGACAGTTGTATGAGGCAAAACATACTCATTTTCAACAGTAATATTATCAAAATTATATATTTTATTTACTAGTGAATTCTCTCCAGCCATATATTTATAAATAATTTTATAGTGATGTTCTTGTCCATCTTCATCAATTTTCATTACTTTTGAGTTATGCAAAGGATTAGGACTATTTCTATTACCAAATGTATGAACGAAACCTATATGGCAAATATCCAAACTATTAACACTAACAAATTTTGCATGGTGTTCAAAATCTTCAGAAAGATAAACGACTCTTTGGTTTTTATCATGGTATTCAGGTTCAACAAATATATGAGATTCGTCTATTTGCATTTTCATTTCCTCGTTTTGTACTGGGACTGTGTTAAAATAAACCATGTCTCCTTTTTCAACAACTTTGAAACAATCAACATTGTGTGAATGAGATTCAACGTGAGGCAACTTTGGAATTTGAATCAATTCTCCATTAGAACCGTCAAAAATATATCCGTGATATGGACAGGAAATAGTATTTTTGCACACTTTTCCCAACATAAACGAAGAGCCTTGGTGACTACAGACGTCGCGCATACCATAATACATGTCTTTATCTTTCCATACAACATAATTGACGTCTCTAATGGTTATTCTACGTTGTTTTCTACTAAAATCACTTGCGAACCCAATCGGATACCATGTTAATTGTCCTTTATCATTTGGTGTTTCTAATCTAGGAAATGATCCAAAATAATACGCTTCTTGTTTGTCTTTTGGTTCTTCCATACTTCTTACTGGAGGAATGATTTCAAAATTTTCTTGTAGTTTCATTTCTTCGCTTGGTTGTTCTTGTAGTATCTTATTTTTGATAAATCTATTTGTATATAAAAAACCATAACAACTACTGGCAAAAATAAATAAAGTATATAATTTAATGAATGTGTGCATATAACAAAATTATCGTATAGTAGTGTATATATATATTATAATATAGTGTTAATTTTATATTATTATTATTAAATATTAATTTAAAAATAATAAGTTAGTATACAATACAATAAACAGAATGATATTTAAACTTTTTGCAACTACATTATTTATAAATAGAATACAAGGTTTTCAATTCATAAAACCGCTCACTGCAATTCAAAATCACAAACATGCGACCACTGTTAAAATGATATTAAACGAAAAAGATTTTTCCAACGAATTAAAATTAATACAAAATTACAAATTTTATTTTACAAAAGAAAATTACAATGACGTTATAGAAGATTTGTTGAACAACAAATTATCCAAAATCTACGTAGACAATAAATACAATCAAGTTGTTACTGTAGACAATTTACCCCAAACGGACATTTTATATAATCATTATCATTTGAGCGATATTAATACGGCAGTAGTTCCCAATTTAATTCAAAAAACAAGTGAATCTCATGTGCCAATATATTTTGTCAATTTTATTCCACAAAGTATTACAAATATTCAAAATTTGTCAGGAGAATTGTTAACCCTAGCAAGTTACGCATTACCTATTTTTTTTTTACTGTCATTTTTGACTTCTTTATACAGAGCTAACACAATGCAAGGTATGAATCCAAAAATGAACTCAAAATTGAACAGCAAACTACAACAATCTAGAAACGGCAATGGTTTTGGAGGTTCGCCTATGGGACCTTTTGGGTTTCCCTCTAGTCAAAAGGAAACTGAACAGTTTGTTAAACCAAACGTCTCTCTTGCTAGTTGGGCAGGAAGTCCCGAAGTTATTGAAGAATGTAAAGAAGTTATCTCTTATATTGAGAAAAAGGAGCTATACAAAACGATTGGTGCTGAGATGCCTAAAGGGATTTTGTTGGAAGGACCTCCAGGCACTGGTAAAACGCTATTGGCAAAAGCGATTGCAACTGAAACAAATTCAACTTTTATCTCTATGTCTGGTTCAGAATTCGTCGAACTATTTGTCGGTATGGGAGCGTCACGTGTTAGAGATTTGTTTGACAGTGCTCGTGAGAATAGGCCGTGTATTATATTTATTGACGAGATTGATGCAGTCGGTAGACAACGTGGAGCTGGAATAAATATGGCTAACGATGAACGCGAGCAGACATTAAATCAATTGTTATATGAAATGGACGGATTTAACGACAACGAAGATATTGTAGTATTGGCGGCTACAAATAGACGAGATGTTTTAGACCAAGCATTGCTAAGACCTGGAAGATTTGATAGAATCATTAGAGTTCCAGTTCCTGATAAATTTTCAAGAGAGAAAATCCTAGATTATTATATTAAAGACAAAAAAACAGATAAACAATTTGATATTAAAGCTATTGCAGAGCTTACAGATGGATTTTCCGGCGCCCAATTAAAAAATTTAATCAATGAAGCTGCCATATTATCTGCAAGAAATAATGAAACCATGATTCAAGAAAAATACGTTTTTGAATCTTTTGAAAAATTAATTGTTGGTTTAATAAGAAATAACGCTGATGTGCAGCCTGCAACAAAACAAAGAGTCGCAATACATGAAAGCGGTCACGCAGTGTTATCTATTATTTTTAATAATTATTTTGACTTTCAAAAAGCATCTGTTCAACCTACGTATAATGGTGCTGGCGGATACACAATTTTTACCGAAAAACCTGAGATAAAGGAGGGTGGATTGTATACAAAAGACATTTTGAGAAAACGTTTAATTGTTACATTAGGCGGTAAAGCTGCTGAAAGTATATATTACGGCGACGATTTTGTATCGCTAGGTGCAAATGAAGATTTGAGACAAGCCAATAAATTAGCACAGCGAATGATTGGTAATTTTGGAATGGGGGATAAATTAGAAGTATTTTTTAATGATAACGTTGGAGATGAATCCAATCCATTTTTAGGTAGAAGTTTAGGAGTAGGCGATAAATATTCTCAATATACAAAATATGTTATGGATAAAGAATCGCTAGAATTGGTAAATAGTGCATATAAAGATGCAAAATACATATTGACTCAAAATTATGATAAATTAATAGAATTTTCAGCATTGTTAGTAAATAATACGGTTGTTATGAATTCAGATTTGAAGAACTTGTAACAACTTGTAATTATTTAACGAAACAATGTTCTTAAATTATTTATGATAAAAGTTACAATTGCAAACAATGTTCCTCCCCACAATGTATCTAAAATAACTGTAAAAAAAGACCATTTTTTAAACAACGCATAATTTGTAGTTTCAAAAACCCCGTAAATTAATATACCTAGCAAAAACGCATCATATGCACTTTTTTTTGATTTAATAATAAAATAATTTAACCCGAAAATTAAAAATATATAAGATAAAATAAGACCCAAAAAATTTACCTGTAAAGGCGACCCTTGAACTATTTTAACCTGATTTTCAAAGTAACTTCTGATTATGTTTAAATAAAAAAAATCTATTACTACAAGAAGTATTGCACTTATCAAAAATAAGATATTGAACATTTCTAATATTATTTATATATTAGTTGAATATAAAATAAATTTAGTGAATTTGGAAAATATTTTATAATAGGATAATAATATTTATTATATATATATTATATATTATTATAATGTCCAGAAGCATTGGTTATACAAATAGTATTAGCGGAAATTTTCCTCAATTTTATTTATTAAGTGGCGATTTCAAAGGGAAAGCATTAGGAGGCGGTTTTCAAGGTTACATGCCACAGGCTGTTCAAACAACCGAAAAGGGTTCTTATGGTAGTAACGTTTTTGAAAATATTCGTTTTACTTTAAGAAACTCATGGAACACTACATATAAGGCTGAATTAAGAGCATCTAACAAAAAACAAATTATTACACCATTTCGTGCGGTGACTAATTCGGGTGATTTATTAAGTCGTGACAATTATTCTTGCGGTGGAACTTGCCAATCATTTCAAAGTAGACCTCAAATTAAGGGGTTAAGACAACATTTTGGATCTATTTCCAAATCATGCACACCAAGTGCTACTTACACTGGAAACCAAATCGCTCCAGGTGTTCCTGCTGCTGCTTGCAATGTAAAATTTGTTTATGATAGTTCTGATTATACCACATATTTAAAACAACGCGCAATGGTTACTAATTACAATGATAAATCATTTGCAGGTAATGAATCAAATGCAAGTCAAAGTGCTTACAGAGCCATTAGAAGATATTAAAAGAACATTAAAAGACATTAAAAGAGATTATTAGTTTCTCTCATATATATAAAATTATAATTGTAAAATGAGTAATAGGAAAGACATTAATCAAAAAACAGACTTCAATAAATGGTCAATCAGTTATTTAACAGAAATATTTCAATGTAGTAGATGTAGAAAAAGAAACACTATAGTTCTCTCTTCAAACAATAATCAAGAGAGAAAAATCAACTTTCAAAACTGTGTATATTGTGGAAATCCAAATTATATAAAATGATAAAATGATAAAAAAATAAAAATAATAAAAATAATAGAAACAATAGAAACAAAAATTGTAAAACAAATAAATATATTATATTGTAATTATATAATATAATATAATAAATGACAACTCCATATAGTGTAACTACATCAAAAGGTTCTGTATCGTATAATAATTATGTAAATGCGCCTATAGTAGGACCTTTAAGCACAAATCAATATCCAAACACGTTACCATATCATAGTTACGGGACTTTAACCGGAAGAAGACCTAATCCACCATTATTTTATCCAATGCAACAACCCGTTTATTCAGATATGATGTCAATTCCTAGACAAGAATATTTAAGAACTGCTACAAAAAGACAGGATATTAATAGTCCAAATATACGAAAAGGATTGGATAAATATGTCCAGCAAGGTGTTTTAGACGCAGGATTACAAAATAACGGTTTATTAAACCCATCACCTTCAAGCATGATGTATTCACAATCAACCGGACGTCGTTTTAATGTTTCTACGCATACAAATTATATTGAACCAATTCCTTCCTCTATGTATGTTAATATTTTGAAAAGGACTGCTGTAGGTAAATCCGGTTTTAAAGTAGGGTTACCATTATCTGATCCAATATCAACAAAAAATTATTATCCTAGCGGAACAAGAACAACTATCAGACGCGCGCGTTCAGGCGGTTGTGTTGCTCCAAAGAAGAAAGGATCAATATACAATTATAGTTTACAAAATGGCGCGGTTTGTGGCTGGGGGTCTCTTCCAAGACAAAATTATTAAAAACGTGTAAATAGTAAAGATTATTGTAAATATTATTATAAATTTAGAAATAAAAAAAATATTTATATATTTTATAATAATGTCAGGTTCTTATACTAATTATTTAGCTACCGTTACTTTTCGTCCATATCTTCAACCAATGCCTGGTTTAGGTACATCTGCAAGAACTGCAGGAGCTGTTATGTTAGGTGGTCCGCGTGCAGGAGCAGGTTCAGCAGTTAGAATTTATAATTATTTAAACACTAGAGGTTTGTATCCTGCAGCTCTAGCAAATTTGAAGGAAATTGCTAGAGCAAATGGGTATTTATACTCAATTAATGCTAGAAATTATAGATTAGGAATTTAAGTGCAATTTATTTATAAAAAGTTTATTATATTATATTATTATAATTTCTTATAATTTCTTATAATAATATATATAAAAGACAAAAGGTATAAATGACAAAAATATATCACAGGCGTCGTAATTTAAAAGGAGGATTTTTAGATTCTTTGGGACAAACATTTAGTAACTTAGGTACTTCTATATCACAGGGTGCATCAAGTGTTTGGAGTAAAACTAAAAAAGCAACTGGAATGGATAATACAAGTTCAACAACTTCATCATACACACCTACCTTTTCTTCATCGTCATCATCGTATACACCTTCAACTGCTCCATCCGCTTCAACCTCCTCAACATATAGTTACGGTGGTAAAAGACTAAGAAAGGGAACAAGAAAAACAAAAAGATCAAGAACAATGAAAAGGGGTGGCAATTTTAGTGCCAACACACCAATTGATTCATTAGCATCTAGAGCTAGCCCTTTTCCTGGAACTCTTACTGCAAGAGCCCATGATTTGGTTGGAGGTAAACGAAGACGAATTACCAAATCAAGATCAAGAAGTTCAAGAAGAAGATCTAGACGTTGAAAACTGGGATCGCAACGTAAATAATATTTTATAAATTTTGAAAATAAAACATTATTTTATTTATTTACCTTTTTCCATCAATCTATACAAAATATAAATTGATATTGCAGACAAACTTAAAAAGTATAATTGAGCTAGCGGGTCTTGAGGCAATTTAATTTGCTTATCATAATCGTCGCCGTTGATTTGAGATATATTTTGAAAAGCCTGTCTGCATGGTTTATCACTAATAGGATTTTTTCCATTTGGAAATGTACATGGATTCATATTTTGTATATCAACTAATGTTACATAATGGGTTTCTGTTGATTTGTTGTTATTTACATCTACAGTTTGCATTGTTAATTTTTGACAAGGCGGTGTAGAACCTGCAAGAAATGACTGCATGATTGTATATGGATTTAATACATTTAGATCTTCCATAGCACCAGGTATTAAACCACGAAAATTTGAAAAGTTTACACCTAAACCTTGTGATATGAAGGGAATATTACCACTAGGTACGTTATCAACGTAAATATATCTATCTACTTCTTCATTTGTAGATTTGTCTAAACATTTTGCACCAGTTTTTAAAAAAAATTTATTACCTAAAGGTTGTCCAGTAGCGGATGCTTTACTGTTTCCCTCAACTAAAAGACCTACATAATTTATTAACCCGTTGATATCATTTGCAAGAGCAGGTAACGTTCCTTTGTCTGACATGCCAATTTCACTAGGAGTTTTAATATTTTTATAGTATGGATAGCTTGGACCAAGTAATTTGTTTTGTACTCCCTCAGCATCGTTTAATACTTGTTCAAATATATTATTCGCGTTTGACATATTTTAATTATTTATAATTTATATTAATTTATGTAAATATTATAATTTCCACCTTTTACAAAAAGGTGGAGCCAAAAATAGAATCAAAATTTGTTTGTTATATTTCTGCAAAAGTAAAATAAAAAATGTTGGTTGAGATTTGGCTCCACCTATCTACTTTTAAAAAAGTAGAGCAAAACATTCGCAAAGCTTTTGGCTCCACCTATCTACTTTTAAAAAAGTAGAGCAAAACATTCGCAAAGCTTTTGGCTCCACCTATCTACTTTTACACCTTTTCTCATTTAAAACGCCCATTTTATTATAGGTAAAAATACGAAAAAGCGTAAAACCAATATAGTAGGTTTTTTATAACTATATTTATATATAATGTCAGATTCAGATTCACTTAATGATATGATGATTTCAGAAATGAGTAATATGACTGAAATAAACAACGGAGTATTAAAGACTATTAAATCATTTTTTGCAACTATTTCAGATAAAACGATTAGAAGTTATTACAATACCGATGGAGAAAACATGTTTGAAGCACTTCAAAAAGACTTAAACAACTTTACGGTTAAAATAATTCCGGATAATTTAGAAAGAATTCGTGAATTGAAGCGGAAAGATGGAGTAAATCCCGAACAAATTCAAAAGTTAGATGAAATTGAAAAATTAGCAGAAGACGGTTTAAAAATACTAGATGATACACAAAATATTATTGAAAATATAATGGCAAAACGGTTAAACACTGCAATTATGGGGACACTACAAGATCTTGCACGTGAAAAAGTAAGGGAACATAATATTCCACCAGAAGATTATAGGCAACGTGCAGTTCTAGATGAATCATATGGTGGATTTCGCAACAGGAAAAATAAAACAAATAATAAGAAATATGCAAAAAAGAGAACATATAAAGGGCCAAAAAAACGTGTATCTAAGAAAAATAAGACACGAAAAATCAAGAAGAATTATTTATAAGTTCTCATATAATATGGGCGTTTTAAATGAGAAAAGGTGTAAAAAAGTAGAGCAAAAATGTTGCCAAATGTTTGGCTCCACCTATCTACTTTTAAAAAAGTAGAGCAAAAATGTTGCCAAATGTTTGGCTCCACCTATCTACTTTTAAAAAAGTAGAGCAAAAATGTTGCCAAATGTTTGGCTCCACCTTTCTTAAAGGTGGATTAGGTTGACCCTGTTATTACCGGCGGCGATTCAGGAAGATTATTTTTAGCAATTTGTTGCTGTGATTCCATTAACTTGGTAACTTGTGATGTTAATGTAATAAGATTTCCACTAATATCTTGCACTTCCTTATTTAACCCAACCAATTTATCAACCTGTTGTTTTAAAACCTGTATATTTCCTGCATTTTGTTGTCCTAATATTAAAGCATTATTTGGGTTATTCATATCATATGGCTGATATTGTTGCGAAGGCATTGTATCTAATCCTTCTATGATGTCGTCGTTATTAATTTTGAAAGCGATTTGTGATAAACAAATCTGATAAAATATAAGTATTATAAAAAAGAAAATCAATATATTTACTAACATTATTACTATATTGTAATATTTTATCCTTTTTGATATTATTATAATTTTATTATTATTTTATTATATAAAATATAAAAATATAATATAATAATAAATGGCACAATTTATAAATAATGGTTCTTTAAATACAGGCTTCAATTCGTTAGGGACCTCATTTTATCCGGTTGGAATGGGACGTTCTGTAAATCTTCGCAATCAAGGTGGTTATAAAACTTGGAAAGGAACCGCTGTAAACAGTAATCCTACTGGAATTGCTCATGGTCATATTCGTCCTTTAACAAATTTAGATACAGGTAATATATTTCCAGGTCCTTTTGGTAAACCAAGACCTCTAAAACATTATAGAAAAGGAAGAGTCATTCCAAATGTTGAAATAATTACTCTTGACAAAGATAAAGAGGGTCAGTTTATTTATAAAGATAAAACATATATAGCTGAAGCTGAGCTTGGTTTAATTCAATATAACTTGAATCGTAGTGTCAAATCAAGTAAAGGGACCTCACTTGGCGGAGGTTTTGGCGGCAGCGGTTTATTAAATGAAATGCAAGACAAGCCCGGAAGTTATTTAGTAAAACAGAACCCTCTTACAGAAACAAATGAAGCTTTACAAATTAACGAAGATTGTGCTACTTGTCAAGGTGTTGGAATTGTAGATACATATTATCCAAATAAACAGTATCTGACAGAAAATCCTGAAGAAAATACTCAAAATAAAGTTTTATGTTGCAATCAAGAAAAATTTGCATTAAAGCGAGTAATTTATGCAAATACTAATTTGCCTAAAAATTATTACACTACACACAAACAATATTTACAGAATAGGTGTAAAACATATAACCAAAGGGCATTTAATTTTGAAACTTATAATGCTGTGAATGCTGCAGAAATAGCAGCGTCGCAAAATCCTGCACTTACAGCAGCGTTAATTAAAGCATCTAAACCAGGAGATCCATTGTCAATTACTAATACATATTTTGCGAATTGTCAACCAAATGCTGAAATTGTTACTGCTTCCGAAATTAATTTGGTTTATGCTATTCTTGATATTTTATTAAATCAAAATGCTATTTCCAAGGAAGAGTATGATGCGTTCATTTCAAAAAACGAATTCAAATTTACTGTTTTATTTCAATATTTACAAAATTTACCTGGAGACAACAAAACTCAAGCTCTAGAAATTTTTGTCGCATTTATTAATAATCCTTATTATGGTGTCCCACTTTCAGGACCTAATAATCCAATAGGTTGCAAATTAACAGTTTATAAACCAAATAATCCACAATATGCGCAACAAGGAGCAGTTGATGCTAGTACACGCATACTAAAACTAAATGTTACAACTATTGAAAAAAATGCTGCATCATATTATAATAATTCTCTAGGTAAAAATAAACCATCTCAAGCTTGTGAAAGACCTCCACTTAACTTTTATCCAACAACGTACCAAAATAAAAAGGCTTGTAACTATGTTAGAAAACCCGACTATTTTACGCCTGTTTCTCAAGCTAGTCCATATCGCTATTATTATTATCAAAATTCACCATTCTCGCGATTAACAAATCATTACAGACAAAGTCCAAACGGTAATGCACTTTTATAAATATATTTGTATATCTACTGAAAAAAAATGTTAATCTTATCTGAAAATTTATTACAAGGAATTTTAAATTTCTCACACCAATTTACAGATTTTTGTATATTATTTTTTTTCATTATCTCAATTCTATCTTCTATATTTTTACTTTTCAACATATTAATTATTTGATTTACTGCTTCTAATTGCTGTTGACCAATAATTATGTTAACGTCATCAATCTTATTCAAAAAATACATTGGCAATTCAGGTTTTATAATGGTTTGTATGTTTATATTGTTACTATTACTACTATTACTACTATTACTACTATTACTACTATTACTACTATTACTACTATTACTATAATTGTTGTTTATATCAAGACAAGTGTTGTAATTTTTTACAAAATCACTTAACACTGCATTATAACTATTAAATAAATCAAAATAATATTGATTTAATCTTAATTTTTGTAAAATTATATATTTATCAAATGAAGTTACGTCAGATGTGTTTGGTTTAACGATCATAGTTTTTTCAAACAAAGAATTCAATAAATATATTATTTCTAATATAGGCTTATAAAATGTATTATTTATTTTTAATATGATAATACTGTTCTCTTTTAATTGGGTAAAAATAATAATTAATAGTTCAAGCAAATTAATTATATTTTGGTTAACATCGTTGTATTTGTTTAATTCATATATAACAAAATTAAACTTGTTCTTTTCTATACAGTTATGTAACTTTGAGTTGTATTCATAAAAACAAAAAAATTTGTCAATATTGTAATTTTCTCTTAACATTTCTAGACATTCCAGTGAATCTTCGTAATTCTCGCCGACAATTAACGAATTCATAATGTCAAATTTAAACGAATCTAATAAATCAATAGTTTGAATTATTTCAAATAACTCATAAAACATGTTGCTTTTAGTCTTTAATTTACTAACTGAATAATTTGAACCAGGCACCCTAGAAAAAATATACTCATAAGGATTTACTATTTTAATAATGTCTTCATAACTGATATTATAATTTTTATTACAAAAATATAGTTGATTAACTTCGTCTTTTATTTCATCGTGATAATTTAATAAGGTTTGTGATATGTATGGTTTAATAGTCGTCGCACTTATATTTGGTTCTAATTTTATTTTATTATTTATTTTTGGTAATGTATAATAATTCATATATTTTTATTATATATTATAACAAATTAATGTTTAAGTAATTTTATTGTTACCTGTTTTCTTTCTTTTATTCCATTGCTTCTGTGGATGGATCCAAAATTAATTTCTTGGCTAGTTTGCGTACTTTACGTTTCTTTTTATTCTCTTTTTCTAATTCTTTTGAAACCGCAACGGCAACATTGGTTTCTTCATTGTTATGTTCAATTTCTGAAACATTATAATCACTAAATTCCATTTGCACCTTATCGGTGTTAACATTTCTTATTTTTTTATACACAAAATATCTATTTAAAAACGAAATTTTCTTTTCATATTCACTCATATTAAGTGCTTCACCATAGTCCTTTGACTTATTTTTATTTTTCTTTATTTCTTCCATCATATTCATAAACAATTCACTGAATAATCCGCTTCCTTCTGGTAATCCCATTGATATTGCTTCTTCTCTATCTATTAATTTAAATCCATAATTATCTAAAACGCTATCTAAATAATCAAAATTAACCAAATATTCTGTTATTAATTGATTGATTGAATCTTGATACACGTCTATTCTATATCCGATGCAACTTGAATTATCCTCTAATGATGTTGAATTATAACCCTTTACAATTTCCCACACTTTTTTACCCTTTTCTATAATCTGAATGGACTCACCTTGTAGTTTTTTTCTTAACAAGTTGAATACTTCTTTACCGTCGTAACACGTGCCAATAAAATAACCATTTAATTTGGTGCATTCTGATATATTTTTCATGAAACCTTGAAGTGTGTTTGGATTTTCTAAAAAGTAATGCACTGCAAATTGACATGATGAAACATTGAATCCGTCTTCGCCTTTACCATATTGTCTGAGAACAGCTTTTCCTAATACATCGGCATCCTTTGGTCCATTGCCAAATACTGCTTTTGTTATTTGAATTGCTTTATCATTCAACATAGCTGCACCCGATTTTATATTGTAAGAACTATCTCCGTTTACAAACAATGCGTTCGGCATATGTTTATTTGTTTTGGTTGAGTTTAAATATCTCACACAAGCGCCATCTAATCTATCTTCCAAATTATTTTTGGATTTGTCAATACCGAATACAAATGACAACCTTGAACTAATCCATTTTGGTAAATCACCTGCTTTTCCACATGCATAATCAATTAATGTATCTCCTTGTTTGGAAACCGATTTAATTAACGATTTTTTGACATACAAATTGTGAAAATTTTTCATTGCTTCAGTTGATGTTTTACCTGCAGGTTTATTATAATATATATCCTCGTCAACGGTAATATCCGGTATTCCTTCTCCCGTAGAAATCATATCTTCAGTTATTGGATTATTAATTGATTTCCAATTACTATTTGCAACATGATACGCATTACCAAAATTTTTCATTCCTTGCAAAAACTCACTAGTCTTATCATATCTAACTCTTTTTGGTATCCATCTCCACCCCTTTTCTTTTGATAAATCGTAACTGAATTCAACAATCATATTATCTCCAAAGACCTCATTTTCTTCAGTAAACATTTGTCTAACGCCATTATCGTCTAATTTCAACATTATGTTACATATACCCGCTTCGGGATCAAACGGTTCTGTCGGGTAAAATTGCAATGGTTTTGCATCATTTGTATATTTCTCTTCATAGTTCAAGTCTTTGAATTCCGGTAATTTGTCGTCAATAACATCTTGACAAGGGTTCAAATAAATTATACCATGTTTTCTTTCGCTATATGTACAACTTAATTGTATAGTTTTGTATTCACTTATTTGGGTGCTCAAATGCGAATTCAAACCAGGTTCATAAATTGTTTTAACAATGTCTTCTCCGCCTGGTTGTTTTGTTGTAACTACAAAGAAATCAATTGTATTATCTTCAGCAGGTTTCCATTTAAAGGAATATTCCCACGTAATTTTGCTTAAAGGTCCGGTTTCGCCTTCTTTATTTGATCCTACACCGTAATAAGCGTGCGTAAATATCAGACCATCTGTATTATACTCAAATCTATTTTCTCTTACTTTTGTCAAAATATCATTACACGCATCAAATATATTCCCCTTTACAATACTTTCAGGATAAAACTTTTTGTTTTTAATTGTAATTGGAGACAATATTTTTTTAATTTCGTTTGTATTTTTTGATGTTTCTACAGTAACATTTACATCCATTATAGACAACGCTTTAATTGACGTAACCGTATTTTGTAATAACATATATCTGCATTGGAAAATGTCGCTGTTATTAATTTTGGATTGCTGTTTACTTTTACTATTTCTAGTATCATTAGCACTAACTTCAAGGTCTTCTTCTTTCACAACAAAGGGTAACATTCTCACATCCACTTTATTCAAATAATAAATATCAAAAGCTGCATATAGATTTATAAATTTACCGTATTTATCATTTGCAATTAATTCACCGTCTAATAAAGTATTGAAAATATCTTTATTTATTGTTTTTGCTCCAGTGAAAATAACTTGCATATTTGTGTTTATTAAATATATTTTGCCTTTGCCGCTTATAAACAATAAATTACGTTCGCCATCTGCCTTATCTGTTACTACAAAATCCTTTCTAATATTTGGAATATTAGAGTTGGCGTCTATTTCCGCTATATTGGACATTTGCAACGTAAACGAAGAAGGGCCGATAAAATCACTTGGATATATTCTTTTTTCAGGTTTATAATTTTCTTTATGTAGAATTTTCATGTATTCATCCATCACTTCTTTTTGTTCTAAATAAGATACAGGGTAATTTGTATTCTGAAGCCCACTAAGAACAAATTTAATTACTTTTCGTAAAGCTTCTAATATTTTTTCATGATTGTCAAATTGGGTATATGGACCAATTTTATTATTATCCACCTCCAGTTCAATTTCTATTTTTTCAGGACTATTGAATACATTAGATTCTTCAACAGTATATGTTTTTTTGTAGATATCACCATTGAACTTGGTAATACTAATATCAACATTAATAGGATAATCAGGATGTGTAAAAGTAACACGATTCAAAAACCGAAACATCTTTTTATTCTTATCCCAATTTTGCAATATAAAATTTTTGGAAGTCATACTAATATTTTCTTCTACTTGATAAGAAACCCTGAAATTAAATTCATCAAAATTAACTGGAAATACCTTTTTATTATCAATAAAGATGTTGTTTTTATTCATAAAGGTTACTGCATTCATATTATCATTGTAAATGGTTTTAAGGTCGTTCGTTTTACAATATTTTTGGATTACGAACAAATCATTAATAGTAACTCTTGTATTGGATAATTTAAATTTTCCTGTATTTTTATCTAGATATTCACTTTGTATTTTTAAACTTGAGGTCCCTACTTCATTTATACTCGTGAACCCGAGTGATTTAAGTTTTTTAATAACGCTGTCATAATCGTTTTTGTTCAATGGTTTAATACCCCTTGTTCCAAACCTTACCTCTAATTCGTGATTTTTATTGGTATGACTAAATGGAGATGCTTGATAATATAATTTAATTAAATTAGCAAAATCTTTTTGTGAATTTTTTTGTGTTTGTTTTAAATCTACTAAATTTATTTTAGGCGGTTGTTCAACTTGTGCATCGGGATCTGCGTCAGCGTCAGCGTCGGCGTATTCAATGTCTTCTTTTAATAACTCATCAGGAGTTTGCTTTTCCATTGCAGCGGGTATGGGAGGACTAAAATCAGGTGTTTCAGGTGTAAATTGTTGGCGTGATGGCTGTGGCTGTGGCTGTGCCGGCTCCACCGCCTTCTCAACTCCTTGTTTTTTTAATATTTGTTTTAAAGTAAAATACCTATCTCTAATTTTTAAAGTATCCAATTTCGCCTTATCTTTTGGATTTAATTTTTCATAAATTTGTTGAATGTCTTTGTTTGCTATATCTTTAAGTATTGCAATTTTAAATTCTAATTTAGATAATAAATCAATCTCTTGCTTTGTTTTATCGTCCAAATTATTATAAATTTTATTTAATTCAACACTTCCAAAATCAAATCCCATTTTCACCTTATTTTCTTCATTTAACATTTTATATATTATATAATTAGACTTATTTTTAAATTATTGTTCAATTTTTTTAAAAATATTTAATGATTGATTCATACAAATCTTTTTTGCTTTTAGTCTTAGCATTATCACCGCTTATAATTTCATTGTTTTCATTGTTTTCATTGTTTTCATTAGTTTTATCATGAGAGCTGGCGTTAGTATTAGAAGAAGAGACAACAGTTGTCTCAATACCTAATTTATTGCAAATATCTACCAATTCTTGTGTTTTATAAGCAGACATGGATTTTATTGGTTTTGACAAATTGTCAACCTTGTAATATTTATTTCTAAAATCATCAAGATTGTCTTTGTTTGTCTCTTCAAACCCATATTTATCCTTTTCTGAAATATATTTTATAATATAAATTTTATTAGAGTCGTTCATATTCAACTCAAAGTAGGTATTTTTTTTAATGAAAAAAATATTCAAACATCCAATAACACATAAAGTTAAAAATGTATTAATATCAATTCTTGTTTCATTTGCTAGCATATTTTCTGTATTCGTTAATGTATCAAATTTATATTGTTTAATCAACTGTTTTTCTTTTCGTAAGCGTTCTACGTAGTCAATCTTCATTTTTTTCTCAACGATCATGTTTCTATTTGTTAATTGTGTGTAGTTAGTCAAACCATTTTTTATAATGTACAAACACCAAAATAGAGTGTCACTATCACTCGGAATAAATATATTTTTATTTATTGATTCCATTTTTTCTGATTGCTGTTTTATTTTTTTATTGTTAAATTGGTTGTGTAACCTACATTCTAGTGATTTACACATATTCGTATTATTAAACATATAATCTTGAACATGTTTAACAAAATTTTGATATAAGTCGTCTTCTTTAACAAAAGCCATTTTGCTAATTTTGTTATTTGTTACTAATTATAGTTTGTTATCTTTATTATCTTTTGAAAAATATATATTTTTAAAAGATTCTTTTTGTTTTTCAATTTCATTCAACGTAGATTCTTGATTATTTACGTAATTTATATATCCATTTAATGCATCTAATATATCTTTGTCCAATTCAGATAAATTAATATGAACACCATATTTGTTTTCATTTAATATAACATTTTTATAATTTTTCAAAATTCTTAAAATTTCTACTTGATTAAATTTATTCATGTTTTCTATTGATTCTCTAATATAATTTAATTCACTAACAGAAAAATTATTAATTTCATTTGTTGTGGTTGTTATTTCGGTATAACTCATTATCAATGCGTGTTTTAATATATATTCAATATGAAATTTTATATTTAATATATTTTATTATATAATAAAAATTACACACAATATAATAAAATGGAAAACTCTAAAACCATTGAAAATGGAAATGAAAAATTATGGGCAAAAATCCCATACGACGTATTTATCAATCATATAATCCCATATACTTATCAAAAAATAGATTCAAATCTTTTGAATGATATTCAAAATTTTCTTCGTGATTATAGGATAATACTCAATTATTATTCTTTTGAAATGAACGAATTTTTTCTCATTCATGATATATTAGTATTTTTATACCAGCGAAGATTTGAAACCGCACCCCTACGGGGTGATATAGTTCAAAGTGTAACTGGTAACTTAGTTGAAGTTTCATCCGCTGAGCGGATTGAAATCTTCAACGGTGTAATTAGTGACGAAATAACGATTGAATTTCTTAATCGTAATGTAATGTTCAAAAATTTATCATTGGATAAAAAATACGAATATATTCAATATTTTCAGAGTAATTTGAATTCAAAAGTTGACCAAAAAAATAAGTTTTTATTAGCACTTATGACGCCAAGTGAACGTGCGCGTTTTATAAACCAACATATAATTACAGAATTTGAAAACGATTAATCCTCAATAACAAGTTTCGGTTTTTGTTGTCTTATCAATTCTCCTATAATGGAGACAAATTTATCGTTCAATTCAAAACGCTGACCTATAACTCGTATGTTTATTTTGTCTCCTTCTTTTACATCATTAAATTGTGAACTAAAATAGTGATGATCTCGTGCAATAAATACAATAATAGGACTAGGTTTTTCGTCAGCACTTTCAGCTGTAATACCCGCTTTTGTATTTGTCTTTGCAATGCAAGAAATATTTGTTCCTTCTACTGGAAAACAAACTTGACATTCAAAAACTACATCAAAAGATACAAAATTCCCCCGTTTTATTGTACCGCTTGAATATGTAATAATTTTTGTAGATTGGGGTTTGATAAACCCTTCAACAACACATTTCCCTTCATAATGAAACGATATGTATTCTTCAATTACTTGTTTTAAATTCTTGCCTATTGCGGTAATTGGCAATGAAATTGTTCTAGTAATTATTGATCGCGAATAGATAGATGATAATATAATTTCTTTTTTTTTACTTTTTATTTTAGATTGTAGAACCTGTGTATTATTATTTAATTCTAATGCCATTGCCATTATATGTATATCTATATATAGTATACATAATTTCTTTTAATTATTTTTCAATTTTAATTTTTAATTTTTAATTTGATAATTTGATAAAAAAATTGATAACAAATTTAATGTATTCATACATTCAAATAAACAAGAAATGACAATTGAAAAGTTTTGCGACAAAAAGTTAATTGAAGAGAATTTTAAAAAATGTGTTAAAGGTTATCATTTGATAAACTCATCTCCTATCATTGAAAAAATATGGGAAGATTTAAATGCTACTGTATTTACATCTGTAGGAATTGAAGTTTTATCAAAAAGCGATGGAAGTCATTTGCCTGGAATGGATATCCATTGCGCAATGGGCGGAATTAGCAACAAGTCAGGTAAATATGCGAATCAAAAAAAAAGTATTGATATTAGTTCTTATAGATTAACTACCGTATGTAATGCAAAAAATTGTGGTAGTCCACAAGAAATAATCCAAGAAATAAATAGTAGAAAAAATTTTGATTATTATTCTTTTATAATTAGAGATGATATGTTTAGCACCAACCAAATAAGTTATGATTGGTTGCTTATACCAAGTAATTATTTGGTATTAGATCCGTCTTCTTACACTTGGGAACCAACTATTGGTAAGCGTGGAAAAAATAAAGATACACAAGTGGGGTGGAATACAAATGAAATAAATGGATGTAAAATGAGTATTACATTTAGCATGTCATCTCAATTATGGATGCATATTAACATGACTGATGAAATAAAAAAATTTATTGTAGCCAATGCTCTAGTTAGCAATAAACCATGCTATAATTATATTCAAATAAGTGAAAAATTGAATGAATTGTAAACAAAATAAAATTATTTTGTTCAGGTGAAATTATTTTTTGTATTTTTGTATTTATTTTATATTTTTTGTATTTTGTATTTTTGTATTTTTTGTATTTTGTATTTTTGTATTTTTTTTATATTTTAATAAAATATAAATATAATTATATAAGAGATAATGT
>Ga0209400_1000841_pt1 | contig 26497 bp, 43 predicted proteins | sample M_130807_EF_Meta_FD_187313 | JGI IMG/M metagenome (GOLD analysis project Ga0209400, IMG submission 187313) | Freshwater microbial communities from Lake Montjoie, Canada to study carbon cycling - M_130807_EF_MetaG (SPAdes) (version 2) | ecosystem: Environmental > Aquatic > Freshwater > Lake... | reverse complement strand
TTTGTATCATCTCATCACCGCCTTTCCCGTGCTATCAATTCGTAACCACTTTGCCCAGCAGGGCTTAGACGATGCCCAGTGACGCCAGCCGGCCCCGTCGTCCCAAAGATAGACGAAGGTGTCGTACTGATTTTTCGGCGTATCCAGCTCCGCGTGGTCGTAGCCGTTGAGCCAGACGTAGGTGGCGTCGTTGAATTGCCACGCCCCACCGTCGTGGGTGACGGAGTTTCGCGCGGTCATTGAGTAACTCCCGAAGGTCACGGTGTCGCCTGATTCGCACGACGCCACGGCGACGGCTTCCGGCGTCACAAGCAACGGCTCCACGTGGCACGAGCCGAGTGAGCAGGCAAGGTAGAGCATAAGTTCAATCATTACTTCCACTCCTGCAATTTGATGAGAATCGAGAAAACGATGAGGGCAATGATTGCCGCAATGTCATAGGCAATGACAAGCTGGATAAGCGGTGGTAATGAGTTAAGTAATTCAATCATTGTCTTTCCTCCGTCAGTACGTCAAGGGCTTCGTCGAAGCTGCGTATCACGGCGATGCGACCGCCGGTCCAGCTTCGGAAGAATTGTTCTTGCGTCGGTCGAATATAGCCCTTCGTCGTTTTGATTTCGAGTAGGTAGGTACGACCACGCCAGCCGACGAGGATGTCGGGCACCCCTTTGCCGACTGCTGCTAAGTCGATGACCACGGCGCCGATGGCTCGAAGCTTTTCGACGATTTCGATATGGTTGGCGTCGTAACTGGTTTGTCTACGTGCTGCCATTGTCATCTCCTTGTATCTTGGCCCATGCTAATTGTACTTCGAGTGAACGGAGGTCATCCTTGCGGATGCGGTGTGTCCACCACGCCTCGACGAGGGTAGCGAAGTCACCACCCTGTTCGATTGTTTTGACGACGCGGACACTAAACTTTTGCATTGCATCCATGCGTTGGAACGGTGACATCAATACGCTCAGCTCCGCTGCGACTTCGAGCATCTTGGTGAATCGTGGCTCAAGCTCGGGTGTCACGAGTTTCCCCCACGTGTGGGCCAAGCGGTCGATTTCGGTGTGCAGTGCCGTCACGAGGGATCGGCTGGGCTTGGCTCTGCAGCCGTCGCATAGCTGCGGATACGGTGACTTTGCATTGATGCGGTCACGGCAGACTAAGCATTGCATCGTGGTCGGTACGGTTAAGAACTTCATCGAACCTCCTTTTTTACTAAGTGGGGCGAGGTTGAAACTTAGGCAGACGGGGCAATCATTAAACGCTCTTCGTCGTCGTGCCAAGTGATGACGTTGCGACTCAGTAGCTCATTCATATCTGCTTTGATGGCGGCCCAGATGGAGCGTGGGCCAATCTGCGGACATACGTTGTCTGGGCGCGTTGCCTCTTTGCGAAGTATGGTAATTATCTGTTCCTTATATACTATGTCACTCTGGTCACTCTTGCCCTGTTTGATTGATTCGACTGCCTCAAACCCCTCAGTCACTCTTGAATCACTCTTAGTCACTCTTGCTCCCTCTTGGTCACTCTTCAGTACTTCTTGGTTATTCTTATCTGATTCTATAGAGTAACCAGAGTGACCAGAGTGATTAGAAGTACTAGAGTAACCAGAGTGACTGATATTTGTATAGGGCTTGTACTTTCCGTAGCCCATCTTCTCTACAAGCTTATCCTGTACCAAGCGACTCAGTAACTTCTTTACGGCTTCCGGTGTTTTGCTAATCTCCAGCGCAATCTCCGACGGCGTCATGGCAATGCTAGCCGCGGCCAACACGTCGTATATCTGCCGTCGCTCTGCGCCTGTGCTTTGCAGTAGGCGAAGCTTCTGATCAACAGCGTGAGCACCTAAGAAGTCATCCCACGTCAGGTCAACGCGGTCGGTGTCGTGGATATTCCGGTCTACCATTTGGAGTACGGTGTTGTACTGATTGTCGGGGTCTTTGGTGAGGAGCCACATAGCATCGACGGCGCCTTGGATGCCGGTCGAGCCGCTGATTTTGTCGAAGGGATTGTCACCCTTGAGCATCTTTGTTTTGTTGGTGTGATGCACCACGATGATACAGATGTTCCGCCTCGTGGCCAAGCGCTGAATCTTCTTGAGTGCGTCGTAGTCTGCGGTGTAGACTGGGGTGCGTGGGTCTACCGCTTCTTTCCACTGTGCGAGCACGTCGATGATGACGACGCGTACATCCATGTGGGCGTCAAGCCATAGCTCCAAGTGATCCCCAGCTTCACTGCCGCGCCATGGCCAATCGTCGCCAAAGCCGAAGTACAGATTTGTTGGCCACGTCTTGCCGTGCATCATATTGGCGACACGACGATGCACCGAGTTTTCGCTCATCTCAAGGTCAAGGTATAACACGCCAGTGCTTTGCAATACGTCGAATCGCTCAAAGACCTTGGAGCCTTGCGCTACGTTGAGCGCCAAGTGCAACGCTAAGAAACTCTTACGACTCTTAGGTGCCCCAGCCAGCAAGTAGCACCCCGTACTCATGAGGTCGTCAATGATGTACTCGAGGGGTGGCACGTCCTTCTTTTGTAAGTCCGCAGCCGTCACCGTGCGAGGCAATGCCTCAACGTACTCCACAGTGCCGAGACTATGGGGCAATGCGTAAAACTCTGTGGGACTCCATAGGCGCAAGTAATCCGCAATGTCGCCCTTGGCGTCCAGCTTCATATCGACCACGGTCACGGCGTAGCCAACATCGGTCAGTTGCTTGTATAACTTGCGTGCGGCGTTCGCTCCTTTGTTGTCGCAATCCATAGCAACCACGATAGCACCCCTGTACGCCTCTAGGAGCGACTCTAGGAGCTTCTCTGGTATCTCTCGTTCACTTCCTCCGGTAATGCACGTTACCGGCATGCCTAGCGCTTGGGCGACCACGGTCGACGCCTCGCCATTGCAAAGCGTCAACGGGAATCCGCCGGACTCCGCAATTTGCAGTGCTTGGCCAAGCTTGTACCATGACGAGGTGTAGCCCTTGCCATGGATGTACTTGGCACTTCCACTGAGCATCCGGTATCTGGTGCCGGTGTCCGTGGTGAAGGCGATGGCAGGGTTTCCGCCACGACTCGACGGCGTCCACCCCGCCTTGCGAAACACCTCTTCGCTTGCGCCATGATCGGCACAGAACTCGGCGAAGGTCTTCGCCTTGGCGGTGTCCGTCGTTGGGGCAAGCTTTGGGAGTTCGATGTTCATACGCTTGGCCAAGGTGTACAGCGAGCCACCCTCTTGGGCGACGTGGTCAAACCACGTGCCATGCTCGCCGTCTTTGATAGTCAGATGAAACGCTTCGCCGTCGGAGCTGGCACGAAGGGGAGACGATGAGCGGTACTCACCATTCCCCCGTGCCTTGACGTTGCGAAGCTGGGCGACGACTTTGTCGGCGGTTGATTGGGTCATGAGTTATCCTCGATGTAGTACACCGTATCGCTCATCGTCTGCCCTTTGTGTTGACGAATGAAGAGCTTAGAATGTGGGCGGTCATCACCACCATGAGGAAGAGGGTATACATGACATTGCTCACAATAAAATGTCATGCTAACATCATTACTGCGTAAATCTACTGAAATTATATGTGTGTATTCATAACTACAAATTTGACATTGAAGAGTACTTTCTTTCCAAGGGTCAGACCGGTCGTAAATAGCTTTCCACTTCTTCGGCTTCGGTGATGACGGCGTGTATACTTTGCGATTCCATCCGTCCGGCGTGGCGGTGCCAAGGGATTGAATGTACTCTTGTTCCTTCCTGAGTGCTTCGGGCTTCGTAGCCACTTCTTCGAGTAGCTCCATGGTCATGCGGTAGCCCTCAGTGCGCAACGCTTTGTACACTGCGCTGTTGGTGTCCGCGCGGTGTTGTTCCCAGCGTGCGACCAAGTCTCCACCGGTGATGCCGACGTACTTCATATCGGTGTCGAGGTGCTTAATCAAGTAAATCTTCCAGCTCATCACTTCGCCTCTTTCTTCGCTTTCGGCATTATCGCCTTGGCCAATAACTGCGCTATCAACGCATTGCGACTGAGTCCTTTTTTGTCTGCCATTGCCTCCAGCCTGACGACGGTGTCCGCAGATATTAAGATGCTGAACCGTGCTTTGTCACCGGCGGGCGCTTGGTTATTCCGTAGTCGTGGCATATGCCCTCCTGCTATGTGTAGAATGTGATTATATCACAATAACGCTACGTATCAATCAGCGAACTGACAAGGAATCCTTGTCAGTTCGCTATGGTTTACAACAGGCTGGCTTGGCGCAAAAACGCATCCTCCGCCGTCGCCGTCGTCACTGCCTTGGTCGGTGCGGGGCTGATGCCATGCGCTGCCAAGTCCCACCACATGGTCGGTGTCCAGTGTCGCCAATCATTGACGGGGTTTTGCATCGCCTCGACACAGCGCAGCGCCGCCTCATCAAGGTCACAGCTCAGGTGAGGCATTGCCGCCCACACTGTGAAGCCTTCGTGGACGCGGACTTCGCCGGTATCTTCGATGACCGATACGCAGGCATGGCCGTCCCAGCCAAGCGGGCGCATCGATGGAGCGAAGACGTCATAGAAGCGCTGGTGGGGTATCGTTGAGACTGTACGTGGCTTCATCACTTCGCCTCCCGTCGTAGCATCTGCACATAGGCGGCGGTACATCCCCAGTCGTCGGCAATGCCTCGTGCCGATCCCTCGCCGTGTACCGCAGTCATGAACTTCGGATTGTTGCGCAGGGCATTGCGGAAGACTTTGGCGACGCCGAGCTTGACCCGATGTTTTGACACGACGCTAAGCCCTAGTCCGAACATCGTTGCGACTTCGGCTGGAGCCTTGGTCTTTACGGCGTGCCGGAACTCCTTTGAACGAAGTATCTGTTGCTTGGCGATGCCGAGCTGACGACGCATCTCGATGACCGAACTCATACAGTAGCGATGCTTTGCCATGACCTCTTTGACTCGCATCGTCCGGACGTCGTGAACAAGCTCGGCGTTCGCTTGCCATTTCCTCGATGCGACGGTGTCATAGTGCGCCGAGCGGACGTAAGGGCGACCGTGGCTAGCTCTGAGCGCTCGGACGTGCGACACGCTGACGTGGTAGGCTACGGCTATCTCTGCGGTCTTCTTGGTGGAGTCGAGGATGGCAATGCGGAAGTTGATGTCATCCATGATGCTTGTGTAGGTTTGCATAGTCCCCTCCAAAGTAACAGCCCCGCCGATCCCTTTGACCGACGGGGCTGTCTGCGTAATTCTAGAAAAGTCCTTCGTCGTCCACGATGGGCTTAATGACGTTGCGCTGGATATCGACGGTCTTCATGTCGAAGCCCTCCGCAGGCGCTTCGTTGACCCGCAGGTCTTTCGCCCATGTCGTGGTCGCTTTGTACGCTTCGTCCGCCTTGGCCAACATCGCTTTGCCGACGTACAAGTCTATGCACGTTTGGCGTGTGATGGTGTCGATGGCGATGTCGTACTGCGGCAAAACGACGTCGCTACCGTAGCCGGTACTCGTGGTCACCACTTTGCCCTTTGGTCCAATAGGAGCCGCTATGGGTACCCAGAACGCGAACTCTGGGATTGACGCCGACGCCGTCTTCTTCGCTTCTGCCAATACCAACTTGGCATCGGCAAAGACTGACCCGGTCTTGGCGGTGACGGCTTTGCCGACCAAGCCCTTGATTGGCCAGACCACGAGCTCGTCGTAGCCTTCGACAAAGCAAAGGAGTTCGGTGTAGATGCGCATGCCTGCGTTGGGCTTGTAGTGTGTCTCCCACGTCTTGGAGCGCAGGCCGTTGACGGTCACCTCGGTGTAGGCTTGGCTACGCTTGCGAATCGGCACAATGCGCAGCCGTGATGTCTCATAACCCGCTTCGTCGTCGAAGCGCTCCACCGCTTGCCACGGCTCACTCATTGCGCCGACCGCGTCCGCCTTAGCGTAGAACTTGCCAACGACACCGCTGGACTTGGTGGTACTTAGCCAGATAATCCGGGGGAAGCCGTCGGTGGCGTCGGTGTCGCCGTGGTCGGGGACGAAGCCTAGGGCGCTGATGTCTTTGTCGAATGACATTGTGATGCTCTGCTTTCTACTTTGTCTTTGCGTTGTTGCTGCGTGTGTGAAATTCCATGTACATGATAGCCCTGCGGATGACCTCAGATGTGGACACGAAATAGCCCTTGTTTTCTTCGGTCAGGCGTTGCTTAAGTATCTCCAGCGTGTCCGACGCTTCCGGCGTCATGATGTGGGTGACCTGTGTACTACCGGTCGTGGGATTGAGGCTTTGTCGGCTGGGTGGCATTGTGTCTCCTTGGTGTGGAGCCCCGCCCGGCTTGGCAGGGCTCCAAAAGATCTCTGTGGGCTTAGTTGGGGTAGCGCTTGGCGGTGGGCACCACGGCGACCATCCGCGCTTCTTGCATCATGCGAGCGTAGTTTACCCAGTGCCCTTGGCGGTCAAACCAGCCTTGGCGGTTGGCGATGGCTTCGACGGTTTCGTCATAGGTCAGCACTTGGCCGTCGGCGCCGTATGCGACGGCTTCGACGGGGGTTTGGGCGGCAAGTTCAGCAAAGTAGGCGGCCTCGGATTCGTTGGCAGCAGCGGCTTTGATAGTGGCGCGGGCGGCGAGTTCGACGGGGGTCATTGCGGTGATGGTCTTGGTCGTCATGGTGTCTGTCGCTTTCTGTGTAACTGCTATTCTAACCATCTTTAGTATAACACAACTATTTGACGTGTCAAATAGTTTTTAGACCAATTTGGCACCAATTTGGCACGAGTTTTCATTGTACGAAAATATAGCCGTGCTGACTAAATATCTCACCGAACCTTTCCGCATCGTTGCCAAAGTAGAACAGTGCTTGACCGCGCGGATTGCCTGCCTTGCCTTGGTTGGCTCCGCGGATGTACTCGAGCCGACCGCGCGTAAAGCACACCGCATCGCAGTTGGTGAGCAACGTAAAAAACCAGCCCACCTCCGTCGCCGCGTTGACCAACACAATCATCTCAAAGTCCCTGACCGTGGTGAAGCGTCGTTGGTACGTGATGAGCTGGGTAATGCAACGGTCGATGACTTTGCGCTCATAGGGTGGATTGGCGAATACTTTGGTGACCACTGGCCACTCACTGAGGAAGGCGTCGTCTTCCTTGGTGAAGTAGTGGTCGGCTCCGACGATGACGTTGGCGGCGTCGCATGAGTAGGGGTCGAGGTCAATAACACCGCCAAACACCGCCTTGACGCTGGCGACGATGTGATGCGGTGTGTACCACTCGTTCGTCGATGACTCAATGAGATACTGCGCCTTCATACGCTGTCACCCTGCTGCCGTCGTAGCTCGCGGCTGATTGCGTCGCCGGTCACCGTCATCGCCCGGTCGAGCGTGGTGACGACCGTGTCCTTCATAGACTCGTCAATGGCATCATAGACCGTCACTTCGATGGTACTGGGTGACGTGCGGTGTACCCAGATTTCGGTGTGCCCGACTTGGCGGTAACTAATCAAACTGTGCTGATTCATGGTATACTCCCTGCTAATTGGCGATTTGCCAAGACTCAAAGACATATGTACGAAGCCCCGCACGGTGTAACAACCATGCGGGGCTTTGTGCGCCTACTTATCTTCCATCATGTGGACGGCGGCGTCCCAGCCGTCTGCGAATGATTCCTGCATCATCTTGTGGTGCCAGTCCGCCATCTGCTTTTCATACCAGACCCAGCACCGCACGATGGTGACGCTTGCTCCCATGACCATCGCCGTGATACACAGACCCACTAAGATAGTGCTCATTACTTCGCTCCCGTAATTCTTAGCGTCGCTTTGCGCGTCGTCTCTTTGCGGGCATCGGCGATGGCTTTGGCGGTGTGGACGTCGCCGTCCTGCAGTGCTTTGTCTTTGATTGCGTCGATTGCTTTGGTGTCGTAGCTGTGCGACGTTGACGGCGGCGTAATCAACGCAGAGCCGACGTGGTCAACCTTGAGTGATCCCCCAAGCGCCTCCACGAGTACTTGCAGATTGCGCCGCAGGTCGTCGATGTTGGCTTCGTGCGCTTCGAGCTCCGACTTCATCTCGAAGTAATCACGAAGCAAGAGCGCAGCGGCTTCACGGTCGAACTTGGCGCGGTCGAAGTCTAGCTCAGTCATTACTTTTTCCCCTTTGGCATAATGGCGGTTGCCCAGCTGGCAACGATGTGCGACACGGCGATGCGATGAGTGGCGATGAGCTCCTCGAGGGACTCGGGGTTTTCGTCGACGATGGCGTAGAACTCCGCATTGGTCATGCCAGCGATGAGGCTGGCGCGGACTGCCCAGCGGTTGCCACTGAGTTTGGTGTAGATGAACTCGACGGTCACTCCGTCGCCAAGGATAAAGAGGTCAGTGAAGTAAGCGTGGTGCTGTGCTGACTGTGGCATTACTTTGTCCCTTTGCGGTGACTGTCGAGGTACTTGGCGACGGCGAGTTCCAAGCGGTCAATCTGTGTCATCAGCCGCTTGACCTCGGCCTCCTTGCCCTTGGCTTTGGCTTGCTCCATCATGTACGCCGCCATGGCGATGCTTTTGGCTGCGGTCTCAAGCGGTGTCTCGAACTGGGTGATGTCGGGGTGATCGCTGTGCATGGTTCTTCGCTTTCGTTGTATGTCTTCGGCGCCTCAGGGTGAGGCGCCGTGCTGACCGTGGTGAGGCTTAGCGGGTGGCCAGTACATCGCGATATGCGGAAGCCATTGCGAGGGTGTCATCGGTGCCCATGGCTTCCCACATGGCAATGGATTCTTGCATTGATTCCGTGGTGTAATTGAGCGCCTCGATGATTTGCTTTGCAATACTATAAAAAAAGTGAATCTGAGCGATTTCAGCTTCGGTGCGGATGCGGATTGGGAGGTTGTCGATGTTCATGGTGTGTGTCGCTTTCTGTGCTACTGCTTCCTAACTGATAACAGTATACCACGGTACTAATTTACTTGTCAAGTAGTTTTTAGACCAATTTAGCACCAATTTGACACGAGTTTTTTATGCTATAATGAAGTCAAGCCAACGGCTCGGTTCTTGCTTATCGCTTTGTCAAGAAACTGGGTTCACGCTAAATAACTGCACCAAGCCCCGCTACGTTTTTTACGTCGTAGCGGGGCTTGGTGCGTTGGTGTGAAGGAGCATAACGTTTGAAGCGCGACACCCAAAACGTCACTAGTAGTATATCACGAAGCGGGCGGCGTGAGCCAATCGACCGCACCGCTCCAGCCTTGTGACTGCACCGCTTCCGGTATGTCACGCAAGGCTTTGCGATATGCCCGCCACTGTGCGACCTCATACGCCGCCAGCGGCACGTCGGGAAGCTGTGTCCAGTCGCACAGTTGCAAGCGACGGTCACGCTCAACGCGGAGCGCCGCCATGGCTTCGTCGTAGGTGTAGGGACTGTCAACCACGGTGGCGCCCTCTGGTGGCTGCGGATATTCAACGCCGTAGTCATCGTAATAGGCGATGCGGATTGCTTCGGGGTCGTAGATGCGGTTGATAATCATGAAACGGCTCCTGTCAGCTGTGCGATGTGGAGGAGTGGCGATTCGTTGTTGCTGTTTTCCGCAGCGACGGCGAGGTTGTCATTGACTGAAGGGATCACCCGGATTTGCAACACGTCGCCGGTAGCGAAGTACCTGACCATGGTGGCGACGTGATAATTGATGGCCACCCAAGATCGACCGAAGTATCCAATGTTTGTTCCATTGACGACCCGCTGGGTAAAGAAGGTGACGTTGCTGGATGTCTGTAAAAACGTCTGTACGGCGTAGTATCCCGACGTTGGCATCGTAATATCCGTCGTCGCCCACGTGAAGCCTTGGTTGCGTGTTTCGGTCTGCCATGTGATAAGCGTGCCTGCCGTCGTGATGGCAAGGCTTGCCGACCGAGTCAGTGTCAACGCCGCCCCTGGTCGCTCTTGGCGGGCAAGGTCTTGCGCTGCCGCTCTTAGGTCAGCACTAGTTTGATATAAGTCCGACATTGACGCTCTCCGCTCCTAACGCGCTCATTGACAGCGCAACGCTTTGCACCTTCTGTGTGATGTTGCCTGCGCTGTACGCATAGACGGTCACGAGGTCACCGAGGAAGTATTCGCGCCCGTAGCGGAGCGCGGCGTTCTGTAGTACCTCGGTCTGCAGCGTGACCCGACTGCGCGTAGCGTTGCGCAGTGCAATGTCACCAAGCTGGGTATACTCTGCGGTGGTCTTTTGGTTGCGTGCGTCTATCCACGTTTCGCGCAGGTCAAGCCCAGTCGGGAGCGACGCCGGACGCGTGACAATAGCCCGTGCCGATCCCTCGCCTTGCCCCGCCACCACTGCTGCCGTCGTGTCGTTGATGCGGTTGGTACGCAGTACTAACTTGGCAATGGTGCCGGTCTCTACGGATAGAATGACGCTCGCACTGCGGTCGGTGCCGAGTTGCCCGGTGTACCACGTGAACGTCCACGTAGTCGGCGCAGTGTAGACCAAGGCAAAGTCACCGCCGGCGGTGAGCTGGACTTCTTGAAGGACACTAAGGAGATTTTGTCCACTGCATGAGAGTGACGTTGCCGTACCCAGTCCGCCCGACGTTGCCACCGCTGCGCCGGTGAGCACTCCACTGAGCATACGCCCATTGGCCGTCGTTGCCGATGCGCCGAGATTGTAGTTATACAACGTCTTCATCACCGTCTCGGCAACGACTGCGGTGAATTGACTGCGGTTGGCGACGCCACTCTTATACGCCACGATGCGGTCGCTGAGGATTGCATTGGTGCCCACGGCCTGCGCCGTGATAACCGTCGTCTGTCCGTAGCTTTGTATGATGCCCCGAATCGTTCCGGCGAATTCCCGTGTCGAGGCAATGCCGGCGACGATGTCTTGACGATACACTTCGACGATAGCGCCGTAGACGATGTATGGCGCCGTGGTTGACACGGCATTGACGTCGAATTGCGCAATGTCAACGCTATTGACGGTGCGATTGACGGCGACGGTCAGGAAGTCGGTACAGATTGCCGACAATGTCCCGCCCGCGGTGTAGACATAGACTGCGTACTCTGGTGCCATGTTATAACCTCGTGACCGTTACCCTTGAGTCCGTTACAGACCGACCGGCAACGGTTGCGTAGCTTCTTAATATCAAGTAATATGGGCCGCCGGGCGCCACTGTGATGTATTGCGTAGCGCTTGCACGATATATGCTTGATGTTGCATAAAGAGCTGCCGAAACAAGATTAAAACTACTACTCATACCAAAGACGTCCGCACGTCGATTACCCGTGGCATTAGTATCAAAGGTAATTTCAAAATCTATTTGATATACTCCGCTTGTGCCAAGATTAAAGCTTCCGGTTCCCGTGGTTACCGTCATTGAACCGTCACTACTATTTGCACTGCTCGAATAGCCAACAATATCGTAATTTGTGCTCGCAAGCGGCATGGAAACCGTGCCTCCATTGGCTGCGCAGTACTGCGTGTTTTTTTGCTGACGTGTCGATGTATACGGATAGTACGGCGTAATGGCGGTGATTGTCCCTGCCGACGTCGTGATGGTGCCGAGCGTGACAAAGTTTGTCGTCGTGATTGACGCTGTGATTGTCGTAAGTTGCGCAACGGTCGTCAAGGCGATGCGAGTCACCGCTGGGACGACCGTTGTTGTGGCGGCGCCGTTCGCAGTGACGGTCTGATTTCCTGCTGCGGTGTTTGCAATGATAACGACATTATACGTTGCCGAGCCCAGTGTTGACGTGGCAATAGTGACGCTGCCATTGCTCTCATAGAAGTAGCCGCCGACGATTGCGGCGCCGTCTGCGATGGTCAGCGTCGTGGTGCCGGTGCCCGACATTGCGAGATATGAGCCAGTGAGCAGTACGCCGTGACCTAGCCCCGCCCGCTCGAAGGCGCTCATTCTGTCCGACGCATACGTGGTTGCGCCGTCGGTAGCGGCGACGCCCGTCGCCCATCCCAAAGACCGTTCTGTGCTTGCCATGATGCTCTCCTATATCCCGATGTATCGGGTGTAGTATATGATGCTGACCGCCGCTGGCGATGCAGATGCCGAGGCGGCAATGGTGATTGAGTTGATGCCGGTGACAATAGCCCAGGTCGCTAAGTTTGACGAAGCGGACACGGTAGCGATTTGGTTATTACCAAGGTCATCATAGACCGTCTTTTTTCCGTAGCGTAGGTCGTAGGTAAAGGTACGCCCGGCACCGATTGACCCTGTGGTCGTGATGATTTGCCCCGTGGTGTTGTTGGTGATGACTAAGCCGGTAATTGGCCCGAGCGCAGTAATAACTGGGTAAGACAGCCACGTTCCGTCGTAGCTAAACGTGGTCGTAGCGTTGATGTTTGTGGTGCCGTAGGTCCGCGGATAGATGACCGGGTAAGCCGTGGCGGTGCCTGCGATGCCCGACGCACCGCTCACGATTTGCGGCGTTGCATCGTACCATGTCGGGTCGTCTGCTCGTAACTGAATCACCGCATGCAGGGCATAGCTCGCCTTGGCGTCAACGTCAAAGCTCATACCGCCTAGTGTTTTGACGTTGATACTCCGGGTAAACGTGTCCGTCGTCACGGTCACCACGCCCGCAACGTTGGACGGCGAAAAGATACTCAGCAGGCGATTTCGGGCGGCGTATTGCTCATTGATTGACGTAGTCGGCACGAAGACCGGTATCTGTATGATACGCGGGTCTAGGCGGAAGTCTACGTCGCTGTCGCCGTGTTGCATCGGGCCGCGCTGGGTGATGCGGTGCATTGGTGCCAGGCCAAAGCCTTGGTCGCCTTGGTAGTTAAACGTGAAACCGGTGACGCTGTCGTAGCCGTTGAGATTAAACGTAATCGCACCGATGGTGTAGGTGATTGCGTAGCTCATGCCATGCCTCCGGCGAGTAATTGCATCGCTCGCAAGTCGTTGCTAATCGAGGACTCCGACTGCGCCGTTTGATACGACGCCGACAAGTAATAGTTTTGTGTCGTCTGATTGACGGCGCCAACCGATGCACCGGTTGCACCGCTGATTGCACCGGTGATGTCAGGGATACCGCGGATAATACCCGCCGCCATACCTGCGCTCATCTGAAACCCAACCTGATCGGCAAAGAGTTTTGATGGCGACGCGATGCCCAGTGCTTTTTTGGCGGCGTTAAACGCAGCCATTGCAGCTTCCTTGGCGGCGTTGACAATAGCGTCGGCACCGTCGCTGATTCCCCTTGCGATTCCGTTGGCTATGGCTGAGCCAACCTTTGCCGCCTGCGTAGCAAGTGACGAAATCATCTCAATAATTTTAGCTATTGCATTGCTTGCAAAGGTGTTTATGGAGGTGTTAATTGTTGAGATAAAGGTGAGTATCGCGTTTTTCACTGTGTCCCATGCGCCTAGGAAGTTACCTTTTAGTACATCGCTAATCGCAGATAGCACACCAATCACGAGGTCTTGCAACGGCTGCATAATGGTCAACCATATGCGAATCGCTGTTTCTACATACGGCCAGACGACGGTAAAGACGTTATAGAAACCTTGAAACTGCACTTTCATTATGTTGATGGCAAGGGCAACAACGCCAACGAGGATGTCGGCGAGTAGCGTAAAGATTTTTGTGAGTCCGTCAAGTTGCCCCTGCGTTGACGGTGAGGCCAGCTGAGTGACGATGGCATCATAGAGTTTTGCAATGATTGGCGCGGCAGTATCGTAGAGGTCACTGAGTGCCGACGTAATCGGCGCAATGAATCGGGTAAACGATGCAAGCCCTTCGTTGATTCCGTCGAGTCCGCCTTGCCAATCCGTGCCATAAATGAAGTCATACAAGGCGTCGGTAATGCCGCCTAAGAAGCTCATCACGGCATCCCAGTTGACCCCATCAATCCACTTGATAAACACGTTGACTAAGTCTTGCACGGCAGGAACGATGACTTCCTGTGCAAAGCTTCCGAAGCGCATAAGCACCGGCATGAGTGACTCGCCAAGGCTTTGCTGAACATTCTTAAATTGCTCTGCTAAGACAATCTGCTGTCCGGCAAAGGTGTCAACGGCAGCAGCAGCGCTGCCTCCAAACTCTTTACCCAGCTCGTTGAGAATAACCTGCTGTGCGCCGGCGACGTCACCGGTTTCGACCATGCTCTTAATCAGCGCCTTTTGGTCTTCGCTAAACGTCACGCCGACACGGCTCAATGCGGAGATACCTGCGATGGGATCATTGAGCGCCTTACCGACTTGCACTGCCGAGCTTTGTAAATCAGTGCCCATGGCTTGGCTAATGTCGAGGATTGCCTGTGTCGCACTGGTGAATGACGTGCCTTTGATTTCGGTAAACGTCGCAAGGACGTTGGTCGCACCAAGGATGACATCGTCGCTAAATATGGATTGACCGGCGCTTGCACTCATGTTTTGCGCCATGTCCGCAAATTGCTTGGCACTGAACCCCGCCGCCTTGCCCGTTGACTTGACGACTGCTTCGGTCTGTGCAATAACCGAGTTCCATTGCGATGCCTCAGCGATGGAGCCAGTAAGGAAGTCGCCGACTTTACTGAGGGCGGCGCCGGCAAGGTTTGCAGCAGCGGCGCCAATCGCCATGAAGGCACCGGTGGCGATGCTTTGCAGGGCATTGAATCCGCCACCCGCCGACGATGCTTTTTTGCCGACGCCTTCGACGGCGTTGCTGGCATCGTCGGCGACTTTGCTGACTTGGTCGTCACCGATAAAACGTATAACGACGGTTTCTTCGGCCATGAGTTACTTCTTCCTTTTGCTCACTTCGGACTCTATGCCAATCATCTCAAGATGTTGCTGAATGATGTGCCACGGAGGAAGCTGGCTTGGCGGGCAGTGATAGATATCGCGACAACACACAAGCTCGATGTATTCTAGCGGCGCGGGGCTGTGTGTCCAAAGATGTGCCCGCACTGCTAGCATTAGTTTCCCGAGTCGGTGCCGCTGAGTTTCTTCGTTAAGGCTTCGGTGATGAGTTTGAGGTGACGTGCGGGCAAGTCCTCGACTTTGCGTCCGTCGTCCGTCACAACGCACTTTTCAAGGATTGGCAACATTGATTCGATGTCGCCACTGGGCCCGACTTTGGAAAGCGTCATCATATCACGGATGGTTAAGCGGTCTGCGTCGATGGTATACATAGGGGACATCTCCTATTATGGACATCGTAAAAAATGGCGTGGCGCACGGATGTCCGACGTGCGCCCAGCCCGATGATTAGGTGTTGGCGGTGTAAAGGATGCCGGGCGCCCGCACCGTGAAGCTGACCATAAGCGGGCCAGCGCTTGTGCTGTCAATAGGTGGGTAATCCATTGCCGTGATGTAGCCGATGGTCTTGGTTTCGTATTGGTCGGCGCCCGCAGTGGCACCGTTGGGAAGCCACTTGAGCTGTGTTGCCGTGCGGGCTTCAAACAATGCACGCACTGATTGAAAGGCTTCGGCTGCGGTCTCGGTGTAAATGATGTTGACCTTGACTTCCACGGGCTCATACTTGCCGACCGTGGTCAATGCGAAGTTGCCATCGAAGGTGTAGGCTTCGCCGGTGACGACGGTGGCGGTGGTCACGTCGATTGACTGCGAAGAGCCGGAGATGTCGACGTAGGCTGCGCTTACGTAGATGGAGACGGTAGCCGCCGCTCCGGTCATTCCGCCGGTTGTTTGTGCCATGGAGTCCTCCTATTGGATGATTTCGGTGATGGTGAGCGTCGCAGTAATAGCGTCGTAGTATCTGCCCGATCCCTGTGGCCACTCGAGTACCGTCGCGCGAAGCGAAGCGTTACTGAGTACCCACGTCGGGGCGATGAGGGTGCGCAGTGCGTTGTGGTAGGCGGCGAGGTAGCCTTCGACGCTTCCAGCGATGTCTTTGAGCCCAAGCCCAAGCCCTGCCGCACGAAGAAGGGCGACATCTTGCACCGCCCACTCCGCCTGCATGACGTGACCTGAGCCACCCAGCGTCGTTGTTCGTGTCCGAGCCGAAGCCAAGCCGATGGCGTTGACGATGCGGGTCGGGACGTCGGCGTCGTCGACTTGGTCTTTGAGCGTCGTGCCACGCAGGACGTTCATCGAGTAGCCAGTGATTGACAGCGCACAGACGGCGTCGATTATCGTGGTAAGTTGTGAGCCCATACTATGACCGCCTTCGGTACGGCTTAAGGAGCGCTTCGATATCGCGTGACATTGCCGAGGTGACAATGGTACTACCGTCGGCGCTAATGATGCTGTTGCCAAGGTCAGGAGAGCCGTCTCGTTGGCGATACATCTGCGAGGCGAGACGAAGCGTTGCTTGGACGATGTTCGCCGGTGCGGTCAACGAGTAGCCCCACCGTCCGACGATGGAGACGCTGGCTTCAGGGCTTCCGGTGTACGTCCAAAAATAGCCCGACGCTTGCTTGATACGCACCGCATACGCCGGCGTAAAATTCAGCGGTAATGTGATAACACTCGCCGTCGGTACTGCGTTGCCGTCGCCGTTCGTAATGCTCGTAATGGAGATGAGGTCGTAGTCGAGGTCTATGGTGTAGTCGTCTATGAGACTGCCGTTAAAACCCATGCCCGATCCGATGCGGTCAATGATTGGCGTATACTTGCGTGTCGTGTCAGCGCTGGCTTCAAACAGGCGATTGGTGTAGCTTTCGATGGTGCTTTGCGCACGGTCGATACAGAGCGACAGCAGGGTGTCGTCAGTACTTGCCGTGACGCCCATGTAGCTTTTGAGCAATGCTGTCGTCGTGTATGCCACTTAGACCACCCGCTTTTTCTTCGGCGCTTCGACGGGGTCGGCTTCCACCGCCACGGCAAAGCCGGCAGTGATGAGGCGTTGCGCCCACTCCGGGCTTATGTCGATAATGTCGCCGGTCGACGCATACAACGGCGTGACGCCGTCTTCATACGTGCCGGATAATCCGTCTAACATTTGTACTTGCATTGTGACATCCTTAGACCCCGACGCCGTGCGCACGACGCCGGGGCATTGCGTTGGTTAAGCTTGGACGAGGTATGCGAAGGCTTCGCCTTGATTGACATCGCCGCCGGCACGGAAGTAACAGAAGTATCCGATTTCGTCAGTGGCCATGTACAACGAGTCGTTGCGCTTGATTTCGAGTTGACCGTTTTCGACGAAGTTGTAGTAGTTCATGTTACCGAAGATGATTGACTTCAAGCCCGTGGTCATGGCTGGGGTGTACTCAGACGTGAACGCAGGGTAGCCGTCGAGGTCGCGGAGGTTACCGGTTTTCCCGCTGATGCTGTTGGTTGACAACGGCATGAACTGAGGATAGTTGCCGGTCAAGGCGCGAATCTTGCCAAGGGTTGAGTTCTTCATAATCCAGCCCACGTCGTTTCCGCCGGTCATGTAGGCGCCGGGTACGGTGTACTCGAGCTGGCTTACTTCGGCGAAAGTGACCGCGGTGGCGCTGGCTGCGGTGACGCTGTTTGATGCGCGAGCCAAGATGCCGTAGGGCTGGCTTGAGCCGGTGCCGGTGATGATGAAGCTATTCACTGCTTGGGCGTAGGCGCGTGCGATTTCCTGAGTCAGGAAGCTTTGCAAGTTGCTGCGTTCGTCGGTCAAGAGTTCGTTGGTGATTTTCATCGCCAAGCTGTATTTGTACGTGGTGATTGTGCGACTGTTTGCAAAGTTGGGCTCTGAGAAATTAGCCGACCCTGATTCCGCAACGATGGCAAAGGAGCCCTTGGTGTCTTGGCCAGGTACGACGATGGACTTTTCGCCGGTGACAATGCGGCGAATGTTAAATGCGCCGAGTAGGCTCTGTTCGTCACGGCGGGCGATGATTTGGTCGTAGAGGTCAGTAGGTACCAAGAAGCCGCCGGTGTTGTTTGACCCTTCGGCGAGCGTGGCTTTGGCGGCGATGCGGTCGCCGGTCTTGAGGTAGTACTTGAGGGCTTCGTTCGGCTCGTTGCTGAAGCCACGGCTCGTCACGGTCTTGGTAGCAGGCGCAGTCATCACGCCGCCTTCGACGGGGGTGCCGGCGACGTTCTTGAGCGCTGCCACGACGGCGTCTTGTACGATTTGGTTGATGTTTTCCACGTTGTAAGTTCCTTTAGTGTTATTGGTTGAGGTTGTATCGCTAGGGCTCAACGTCGCCGTCGCAGTGCGCACGGTGCCGTCCTGAGTTGCCTTCACTTCGGTAAGAGTCCGAGGTTCCGCTGGAGTTGGAGTCAGAGAGATTTCGCCGACGACCCAGCGCTTGAGTTCGCCATTCTGACGTACCACGAGGTGACTAAGTGCGCCGGTACTGAGTCCCAGTGCGCCACTCTTGACCAACGCCATAACCTCGTCAATGTAGTCGAGGCGCTTGTCTAACTCAATCTGTACGTCGATGCCGTCGCCGACCGGTGTCCATGCTTTGACCGTGCCGATTTGACCACGGATTGAGCTAAGCCCGTGGTCGTAATAGACCGGCGTACCGACAAAGCTCCGGGTATCGCCGAGGTCGGTCGTCTTGGTAAAGCGGTCGCCGGTAAGGTCTTGCCCGCCGTAGACGATGCCACGACCCTGTAAGGTGTAGTCGCCTACCGCCTTGACTCCGCTGCCGTAGGATTTTACAAAGTCGGTCATTGTGCTACTCCGAGTAAGCGACGGGCCAAAGCCTTAACTTCGTCCCCTACTTCTATTGTCAGGGGGGTGTCAAGGGTCGACTTTGCGGTCATCTCGTCCAGCCATGCTTGGGGCAAGGCGTCGACGAAGTTTTGCCCTTTGCGCTTGGCGAGGGCGATGAGTTTCTCTTTGAAACTGTCGAAGGACTCCGTCCCACCGTAGCGACCCCATGACGACACCGCCGCACTGATATCGCCCGGCGTGACGATGGGAAAGTTGCGGGTATCGGGGAATACAAAGTCGCCTGCAGGCATGGCTTCGCGTTCCTTGGGTGTGGTGTTGCGGTCCTCGATGGCTTTCATGTCGTCCACTGCATAGTCCATCATCATGTCGCCCATGTCTTCGGGCATCGGCTCAAGCGCTGCCATCACTAAGGACTTTTCCGGGATAACCCATAGCTTACAAATTCCCTCAGGGTCAATCGTGCCCTCAACGAGCTGACACGCCCCGCCTTGGTAAAAGACACAGTTCGCGCAGACCATGCCTTCGTCGTCCCACGGTGAGTCCGCACAGTAGTGGGCGCCGCTTTCGCTGATGCCGGTACTAAACTTCCCCGACGTTGTCACGATGTTCGTATAGGCGGCGACCATGGCGTCTTGGCGTGGGCTCAGTCCCTCCGGCGTCAGCACTTTGACTGCCTTTGCGGGGTCGGGGTCAACTTCGGCGTGACCGAGTTGCACCATGGTTTCCATCATTGACTTAGCATAGCCGTAGCTTTTGGCGATGAGTTGCTGATCGGCGGCGCTATGCCGTGACCCGGCTTTGAAGGACTTTTCCATCTTCGTCTCCTGTTTTGCTAAAATACTGTTTGCCCACGTGCGTCCTTCGTCGCCACCCCAGCCGTGCCATGCTTGCCAGCCCTTGCCTTGCTCGTCCCACGTCGACCCCTCTTTGTCGACTTCGTGGCGAGCAAAGTACGACGCCATGCGCTGTATCGTGTCAAGCGATACCGGACTGCGACTCGCCAACTGCGTCGCCCTCGCAATGCCGACCGGTGTCATGCCACGCTGTGATGGTGGCTTGGCTTTGCGGATGTCGAGCGCTCGCCGTGCGTTCTCAGCGACCGACGCCGGTGGTATGTAGCTGTCTGCCATGATTCCTCCTAGGACAAAATTGCGCTAAGCATCCAGCCGAGTTTTTGATGCGCCATCAAGCGGTCTTGCAAAAAGTTTTGCACCGCTGGCTCGGTGTCTGATTGTGTGATTCCTTGGCGCACCGTCACCATGATGAGGTCGTTCGTCGCCTTGAGCTGAGTAATCATCATGGGTAACGTGTCGTCTTCCGTCGCCGGGTCAATGGGTTGCATCGTGGCAAGTGTGGCAAGCGTCGCCGGCGCTTTGAATCCAAGGCTTCGGATAATCTCGGCGATGGCGTCGATGGCGTCGAAGAGTTCTTGGTAGGTATCGCCTAAGAATTCGTGGTACTGCGGAAAGTCGGCGCCGGTGACATTCCAATGCGAGGCGTGCGCCTTGTAGTAGGCGAAGAGGGTCTGAGCGAGCAACGTGCGAAGCGTGGTAATTAAGTCGTTCATCGTATCTCCTATGGTTTGAACTGTGCGAAGGCTTGGTCGGTGATGGTTTGCAAGTCACCCCGTTGGCGCACAATGGCGGCGGCGTCTCTCGCCGTTTTCCATCGTCCTTTGTGTATCTCGGCTTGTTGGTCACCGACGACATACGGCGCATACGACGCCGCCGACATAAGCACCGCAGTGTCACCGTCAAGGTCGACGCGGTAGCTCCGGTTGAGTGTTTCGCTGCCGTTGAGTCCGTTGCCCGTGCCACGTAAGTAGGGGATGCGCAGTTGCCCACGCTTCCACATCATCATCACAAAGCGCCGTTGTTTCTCAGACTTCCACTTCATCGAGCCACGCTTTGGCGGCGGTGGCTTATCCTCGTTAAGTTGCCCCTGAACAACAACGGCGTATGCCAACGTGACCGCTCGACAGGCGTCGAGGATCGCTGCGGTGCTTATGCGGTTGATGATATCGACCTCGGTGCGAATCATGGGCGCACCAAGCGCAACGACGTATCACAGCGACAGTTCACGTGGGCAGGCGGGCCACTGGCGACTTCTGTTGGCCAATCATCCTCGGTCATGCCGTTAAGGTCAACCCCGTAGGCTTCGCCGGTGCATATCGGGCACACCTTTTCGTCGGCATCGGTGTTCCATACGCGAATCATGGTAATCCCCGCCTTGCCTAAATACTGCTGATATTCCACCGTGGCCTGCGCCGCCGCCCGCGTCGTCTCGGTCACGGCTATCATGCGAGACCGTGCGGCGTCAGATAACGGCAATAGCATCGCCGTGACATCGTCTATCGTCATACCCGGCGTGGTGCGGTAGGTTTCGATGATGGGCTTGATACGGTCTGCCGTCGTCTGGTCTATGCGTGTGGTCAGTTTTGGCACGTAGTCGCTAAGCCAGTCAGTGATCCGCTGTGACTCTTCGCCGGTATCCATAGGGATACTAAACTGTGTCCCCAGCGTGTCGATGCGCTTACCCATCTGCGTTGCCAGCTCGGCGTTTAACACCGGGGCGATGACGTCTTTAAGCGTCGGGTCTACTTCTTTGTTCTGGGTAATTTGCCGTGCCCACGTAGCGCCCCGCTTGGCGAGTTCCGGTGCGATGGCGTTGTAGATGCGTCGCTCATTCGGGGTCATATCGTCAACGGCTTTGACCTCGGCGACGATACGCACCACGTCGGACACCGTGGCATCGTGGCCAATCCGTGCCATTACAGACTTTACTTCGTCGGCAGAGATAACGGCGCTATCGAAGTCACACCACGGCGACTTCCCTGCCTTAATGCGCCGTTCTAATTTTTTTGACAGTAGCGCCCAGTCTACGGAGCGCAGTGCAGCCGACGTCGGTTCCACATTGTCGGCGACTTGGGTGGGCAATGCTACGACCTCGGGCACCACGGTTTCTGGCCCCGTCATCGCCAAGGTCTCTTCGATGTTCTTATAACCCAGCGTTTGCATTGCGCCACGGAGCGGCATCCCTGCCTCGACTAACATCTTAAGTGAGCCAGCGCGGGCGGCTTCGTCGGCCTGCATGACGTCAAGCTCATCAGGGTGATAGACAAGTTCGTAGCCAATGGGCGCAAAGAGTTGCGTATTGATTACGTGTTCGTACAAGCTAAGCCGTGGCACAATCGTCTCTCGCCAAAAACTTTGACGGTCGGAGTCTGCGGTCGCATAGTTGGCGGCGCTGGCTTCAAGCATGGTACGCGGTACGCCCAGCGTCATTGCAATGGTAGTAACTACGCGCTCTTGCAATTCAGGTAACATGAGGTCTTTGATCGGCGGCGTGATGACCGTCGCTTTGATTTCGGGTGAGCGCACAAAGGCGGTGCGAAACGCGTTGACCACTCCACTGAATTTCCCCCATTCTCCTTTAAATCGTTGGAACTCCGCTTCGTCCATATTCTCAGGTAGATTCATAATGGTCACCGGTTGCGCACCGCCTTCGAAGAAGTGGCTTGCAAAGCGCTCCAAGTAGTGGGCAAGTTGCGCACTCTGCAAGGCGACGCGTGCCGGTGGAAGACCGGGCCCGACTTCGTCAGTCATCGACGGTTCACGGAAGTAGACGACGTCGTCAACCGTCCATGGCCCGAAGGTCATACCGCGGAACTGCTGAGTAAACGTCACACCCGCAAAGGGATTACCCGGCGTTGCTTTGCTGGCGTCAAATTTGACGGTGACGGTCTGCGGATTCAGGGCTTGAAACCCCGTCAACACGTTGCCTTTTTTGAGCTTGAGCCAAAACGCCGACCCCGTCAGCAGCAAAGCCCGCTCGGTCTCTTTGATGAGCTGGGTAAAACTTTGTGCCCATGGCCATTCAATCTCGGTACCGTCTCGCATGATGTGGTACGGCACGGAGCTAATGGCATCGCACCGTAGATTCACGGCACGGTACAACATCGGCACGGAGTTATACCCATCGATGGTTGATGTCAGTGCCTCACCGTTACGAAGGGCATCAACCCAGCCGGGATAGCCTACTATTGGCATTACGCAAACCCCCATGATACTCTTGGCTTACTCATCATCGCCACGGCGCCCGAGGCGGCGTCTACGTAGTCGTCATGTGGCGATGAGGGGAAGCCGACGACCTCGTCGATGAATTGTCTATTCCATGCGCCGGCGACCAAGCGCACCTTACCACCCTCAGCACGCGCCGCCCACGGCATCGCTCGGCTTTGCTTATCTTTGTCAACCCTGATTCCTTTGAGGGTGACGCCGGATATCTCCGGCATACGGCGCAGTTCCTGAATGGCGGCCAAGCCGTGTATCGCTTCTTCGATGCCGACCTGCGTGCCGGCTTCGCTGTGCATCGTTGACACGATGACCTTGCGGACGTCTGGCCACTCCGCTTTCATGTGAATGCCTGCGTCAAGATAGACCACGCCGTCATCACCAAGGGCAGCACGGATGGAGGCGGTGTAGTCTGCGCTTGTCTTGGTGGAGGCGGCGAGATCCCAATACCGAAACCACTTGAGACCCTCCGGCGCACGAGGTACCACGCCGAGCCAGTGACGTTGAAACATTGCACCGATGGGGTCAATGAATTGACCGTCAACTTCTTGGCGGTACATCTCGCTTGTCATTGACTGACGAAGTGTCTCGATGAAGTGACTTGGAAGATACGGATTATCCGTGGATTTGGCTTGGGTCACGGTGTAGTCTTCGCCACCACTTTGCCACACGTCGTACAGCCAATTCTTGCCACGTGGCGTCGTGGTGACCCATGCCCGACCCGGTGCACGACGAAGGGTAGCGATGGATGTTGGCCAGGTGGTGTCAGTCATCATCGCCGCCTCGTCCAGCCACAGCCACGACGCATTGGCACCACGCAAGGCGTCGGGATTGTCGGCACTGCGGAAGATGATGGTGCGGTCACCAAGCAAGCGCAGTTCTTTGTCGCTCTTATTCCACGACGTGGCGATGCCCGCCGACGCCACGAGACTCAAGATAGTCTCCATGGCGCCGAGCTTAAGCATCGGATACGTTGGGGCAATGATGAGGCCAAGCGATCCCTCCGGCTGGCGCAACGCTTCCACTGCGCCAGCCCTCGTCTTGCCTGAGCCACGACCGCCGATGAACATACGGAACCGGGCGCTGTCACTCCAGAATCTTTGTTGGGCTCTGGTCTGCGTCGTGTGGCGTATCGTCACCGGTGGGCAAGCTGAGGTCGATTGTGTAGTTGGTAGGAGTAGCGGACGAAGTGACATTGTAGGATTCTCTGTAGCTCGGGTCGAGCTTCTTTAGCAGGAACATGACCATGGTCGGATTGGTTGGCGCCATGCGATAAGCGATGTCTTCTAAGTACTCGAGGCGCTTGGCTTTGCCGACTTCGCGAGCGTGTTGTAATTGCTCGGCAAAATCAGGGTCGACCTGCGCTTGACGCCACATGGTCTTTTTGTCGACGCCAACCTTTTCGCAGGCAAGGCTTGTTAGCCCAATCTCAGCGACGGCTTCGAGGAGGTCGGCAAACTTTAACTTGACGACGTCAATCTTCTGTCGTGGTGTCGCCATTGCCGATTGCCTCAAACGTCATAAAGCGCAGAATCATATTCACGATACTCAATGCGACGGTAAGCTGAGGATAAAACTCGGTCAACTCTGGCCACTTGGTCAGCGTGCCAATAACGACGGCGAGCAATGCGAACACGTTAAACCACAGGGTCTTTGATTCATACCATGGCTTCATATTATTTCTCCATAAACTTTAAGGCGATAGGTACAACCACACTGGCCAAGACTAAGCCACCGTACAGTCGATTCACATGGTCTTCTAACTTTGATACTCGTGCTTCAATCATTTCGAAGCGGAGCGCGCCATCGTCCAAGCGCTTGGCGATGTACTTGATGTCACGGCTTATCTCTGCGATGGCGACGTCAACGTTTTGGGGCGGTGTGGTCATCCTGTTACTCCCATGTGTAAACTCAGTAACTGCCAAAAGACATCCCACGGAAAAGCGTAGGGGTCGTATTTGCCTTGCGTATCAATCCCAGCGTGTGGCGTAATCATCTGTATGCTTGGCCACTTCTTAAGCCAGATAGCGACTTGCTCGGCGGTGCTATCTACTTGACTATGCGGGTACGGATCGGGCACCGTTTTTGACCCGCTGTTCATAATCTCAATCCCAAGACTCATTCCGTTCGGACTGCGATTCCCCAAGCTGCCAATGACGCTATAGCCGACGTGATAGGCGATGCGTTCATCGATGACCATGCGAGTACGCCGTCCGTCCTTGGCAATGATGCAGTGTATCGAGACGCCACGGGGATTATTCCGCAGGTACTCTATCTGACTTTGTGGTGACCCAGCCGAGCCGGTGTGATGCAAGACGATGACCTCGGGTGGCATTGGTCGGGCACCGCCTTGGCTTAGTGCGGGCACAATATCGACGGGGTATGGCATAGAAAATTCCTCCCTAACTCTATTGTCAGGGGGGTGTCAAGGGCAAAGCAAAGCCCCCACGATGATGGCGCGTCGTGGGGGCTTCGGTATCCGGAGTCAGTGACCATGCAAGATTTAGTATATCACAGTTTGACAATGCGCTTGATGTAGCTGGCTAAGTCGTTTAGGTAGTCTTGCACCTGTTGAATTGATGACTTGCCCGCAATAAATCCCATACGGATTTGGTAGTTAGCGTCCCATACTTTTGCCCACACAAGGTCAGCAACCTGATTGGGGGTGAGTAGTTGATTAATCTGATTTTGCATTGTTGCCACTTGTTGCTCAAGCGTAGTGACACGGGCTTTCAACTTTTGCGTATTATCCATTGCGCCGTTCGCTGTGTCTTTTGCGTTGTTGGCAATGGACGCGGCGTTGTTGGCGGCGTTGTCTGCCGCAGTAACGCTCTGCTTGACCGCATTGAGTGATGATTCATCCACGTTGACCACGGTGCTGGACGGCGTGTCGCTAGGGTCGATATATCCCGTAATCGGTTGATACCATTGCTGGCCGTTGCTATCAACATAGCCCAAATAGAGTTGCTTATTGAGGATGACCAAGCTACCAGCGGTGCCGGGGATAAACCACACGACTTGTGGCTGCCCACCTCTGACGGTGCGAACGACGTGCGGACCCCATGGCCCACCGGCAACCGTACTGCATACGGTGACTTGGAACGTCGTGCCCGTTTTGTCAATGACAAATGAGCATCCGCTGCCCGAGTACGAGCTGTTAATCATCGGTAATGGCGTTGGTGGTTGTGGTTGCGTCATCGGATAATCTCCTTTACTCTGCGTGTCATCTCATTATACTCGCTGTATGTCATCGCTCCACCTTGGGCAACGTGATTCCCCGCTGTCCTTGATATTTACCACCTTTGTCTGCATAGTTTTTGGCAGCGGGGCGACCACGAAAAAACAAGACCTGGGCGATGCCTTCATTTGCATAGACACGGATCGGCAGAGGGGCGGTGTTGCTTAGCTCAATGGTGACGTGACCCTCCCAGCCTGGCTCAAGCGGCGTCGTGTTGACGATGAGCCCACAGCGGGCATACGTTGACTTGCCGACGACCACGCACAGCACGTCCTTGGGGATGCGGAAGTATTCTAAGCTTCGACACAGTACAAACTCATTGGGCGGTATCTTAAAATGCGGTGCCACGGTGGCCGTCATGAGTTCATGCAGGTTGCCCCGCTTCGGGTCGATGACTCGGGCGCTGTCGTGGTTGAAGAATTGCCATTCATCGGCGCATCGCATATCGTAGCCATACGACGTCACGCCGTAGCTGATAACGCCGGTGCGGACTTGGTTAAGCTCCGCACCCTCAATCATGCCTGCGTCAATCAGGGCTTTGATTTCGGTATCGTTTTGTATCATCTCATCACCGCCTTTCCCGTGCTATCAATTCGTAACCACTTTGCCCAGCAGGGCTTAGACGATGCCCAGTGACGCCAGCCGGCCCCGTCGTCCCAAAGATAGACGAAGGTGTCGTAC
>Ga0209400_1000840_pt1 | contig 26501 bp, 28 predicted proteins | sample M_130807_EF_Meta_FD_187313 | JGI IMG/M metagenome (GOLD analysis project Ga0209400, IMG submission 187313) | Freshwater microbial communities from Lake Montjoie, Canada to study carbon cycling - M_130807_EF_MetaG (SPAdes) (version 2) | ecosystem: Environmental > Aquatic > Freshwater > Lake... | reverse complement strand
CGCGTCGCCGAAGTCATGTCGATCATCACTGCTGCCGGTTACAAGAAAGTCGCGCTCGTGACCGAGCAGGAAAGGAAGTGAGCGCAAGGCCGTGAAGTTCAGAGCCTCCGATCCCGGCGTCGTCATTTCAGCAGTCGGCCATGCCGCTCTGCTGGCGGCGACGCTCGTCGTTTTTTCGGACGCGCCGCAATTCAAAGAGGCTGAAGAAAGCGTTCCGGTTGAAGTCATCACCAATGAGCAATTCAACCAGATTATGCGCGGTGAAAAGACCGCCAAAGAAACAACGCCACTGCCCCCGCGCGCTGACAAAATCTCCGAGCAAACGGAAACGCGCCCCACACCTGTGGTGAGAGAAGCGAAAGTCGACACCGCCGCCCCCGTGCAGGAAGGCAAGCGCGAGCCTGATCCGGGACGCGATGACAAACTCGCGCCCGCGCAGCAAAAGCAAGCCACACCCACACCACCACCGCCGCCGCCAAAGCCCGAGCCGGTGAAAGAACAGCCCAAGCCCGAGCCCAAAGAAGCAGAGGCTTTGGAAAAGCTGAAGCAACAGCAAAAGCCGGAACCCAGAAAGGTGGAAACACCTGTTCCGCCCAAAATTCCGCCGCGTCCGAAAGAGCCCGAGCCACCGAAAGTGGATCAGGTTGCCAAACTGCTTGAGCAAAGCAAGGACAATAAGCCCGCGCAAAAGCCAAAGACCGGCGATGAGCAGGCGATGAAGGCCAAGACAGATCCGACAGAGATCGCGCGCCTCTTGTCACGCGAGCAAGCGCAGCAACGCGCCTCCACAGGACAGCAGGTGAGCCAGACGGCGTCGCTTGGCACGGCCACCGCCAATGCGCCGAAAATGTCGCCGTCTTTGTGGGCGGCGCTCGATGGCTTTTTGCAAGATCAATATAAGCAATGCTGGTCGTATCTGGGCATGAGTTCGGGCCAGCGCTACATTCCGCAAATCAAGGTGGAATATACGAAGGATGGCTCGCTCGCAGGCCAACCTTCGTTGCTCAACCCACCCTCTGATCCATCGCTGAATTCTCTGGCCGAGAGTGCTGTGCGCGCCGTGCGCCGCTGCAATCCGCTGAAAATTCCGGCCCAATACCAGCCCTATTACGAACAATGGCGCGCGCGAATTCTGCGTTTCGATCCCGATGAAATGCAGGGCTGAACCATGCGCCAAACAAAAACCGACAGCCCGCGAGATCATCTCATGAGCGATCCAAAAATGCTTTTCTCCCGTCGTCAAATGGGCGGCTTGTTCACCGGCCTGGCTGGTGCAAGCCTCTTGCCTGCATCTGCTTTCGCGCAATCGAAATATCTTGATATTCGACGCGGCTCGAATTTTCAGCCCGTGCCGATTGCGGTGACGAATTTTGCTGGCGATCAGGGCCCGGCACTGTCCGGCATCATCACCAATAATTTCGCGCGGTCTGTCTTTTTGCAGCCGCTCGAGCCGCGCTCTTTCCCCGAACAGATCAGCAATCCCGATGCGCCACCCCGCGCGGATGCCTGGCGCATGATCAATGCGCAATTTGTGGTGACAGGCCGTGTGGCACGCGCGCCTGACGGGCGCATGCAAACGCAATTCCGCCTCTGGGATGTCTCCACCGGCCAGCAAGTGAGCGGCCAGCAATATGTGACCGATCCGAACAATGCGCGCCGCGTGGCACATATTGTGTCGGATGCGATTTTCTCGCGCATCACGGGCGAGAAGGGTTTCTTTGATTCCCGCGTCGTCTTCATTGATGAGTCTGGCCCGAAAGAACGCCGCGCCAAGCGTCTGGCGATCATGGATCAGGATGGCGCCAATGTGCGCTATCTGACAGGCGGCGAAGATCTCGTTGTCACGCCGCGCTTCTCGCCCTCGTCGCAAGATGTTGCCTATATGTCGTTTGGCAAAGGCGATCCGCGCGTCTTCATTCTCAATATCGAGACAGGCCAGCGCGAAGTTGTCGGCAATTTCCCCGGCATGACGTTCTCGCCACGCTTCTCGCCCGATGGGCAGAAGATCATCATGTCGTTGTCGCAGGGCTCCTCGTCCAATCTCTTCACGATGGATTTGCGCTCGCGCGCCACCACGCGCCTCACAGATACGGCAGGCATTGATACATCGCCCTCCTATTCGCCCGATGGTGCGCAGGTTGTGTTTGAATCCGACCGCGGCGGTACTCAGCAAATTTATGTGATGAGCGCAGGTGGCGGTGGCGCCAAGCGCATTTCCTATTCGGATGGTGCACGCTATTCGACACCCGTCTGGTCTCCGAAAGGTGATTTCATTGCCTTCACACGCCAGAAGGGCGGCTCGTTCAGTATCGGCGTGATGAAGCCCGATGGTTCGGGCGAGCGCATCATCACAGAGGGCTATCACAATGAAGGGCCGACATGGGCACCCAACGGGCTCTATGTGATGTTCTTCCGTGATCCGGGCGGCGGTGGCGGCCCGAAAATCTACATGGCTGATGTGTTCGGGCGCGGTGAATTCTCTGTTCCCACACAAAGCTTTGGTTCTGATCCCGCATGGGGACCGTTGCTCAGTTAAGCGCGCCTCCTAACCAAACATTAACCAAGACTGACTAGACCTGAGATCAACCTATCCGGTCAGTTGAAGGAGTTCCGGAATGACTTTCATGATTTCTGCGCGGAGCCTGAAGCTCGTGGCCGTGCTGGCAGCTGGCCTTGCTATGGGCGCCTGCTCGAAAAACCCGAATGAAGATGGCAGCGGCTCTGGCTCTGGCTTCGGCTCTGGCCTCGGCGCTGGCGCTGCGACCCCCGGCTCGCAGCAAGATTTTGTCGTCAATGTCGGCGATCGTATTTTCTTCGAAAGCGATTCCACCGAACTGACTTCGACAGCGCAGGCCACTCTCGACAAGCAGGCGCGCTGGCTGCAGCAATATGGCCAATATTCGATTACCGTCGAAGGCCATGCGGATGAGCGCGGCACACGCGAATATAATTTCGCACTCGGTGCACGCCGTGCGGAAGCTGCCAAATCCTATCTCGCTGCGCGCGGCATTCCGGCCTCGCGTCTGCGCACGATCAGCTACGGCAAAGAACGCCCAGTGGCGGTTTGCAACGACATTTCCTGCTGGTCGCAGAATCGTCGCGCTGTCACCGTTCTGGGCGGCGCCAACTCTTAAAAGCCCGCCCTCGGGCGCAAGCTTTAAAAGATCACCAGACCGGCGCCCTCACCAAGAGCGCCGGTCTTTTCTTGTCAGGCAGGCACGACCACCCCAATTTGGTCGAAGTCTTGCCTCGTTTATTCCACATCCCGGAGGCCATGATGCAGGCGAAGAGGCCAAGCCCATGCTGAAACAAAATCCACTCAAGACCCTTTTGCTCGCACTCGTGATGCTGGCGGGCGCGGCCCTGCCCGCTTCGGCCCAGCTCTTTGGCGGCCGCGAGGCGAGCGGCGATACGGCGGAATTGTTGCTGCGTATTGACCGGCTGGAAAACCAGATCCGCACGATGAACGGCCGCATGGAAGAAATGCAGTTCCAAGTGCGCCGTAGCGAAGAAATGCTGCGCAAATTCCAGCAGGACGTGGATTTCCGCTTCCAGGAGTTGCAGCCCAAGGGTGGTGCACGCCCGGCCGCGCCGTCTGCTCAGCCAGCACCCGCCCCCGTGCCCCCGCAGCGCCGCGGCGATCTTGAACCCGAACTTGGTGGCTCTGCGCCCAATCTGGCGCAGGCTGCCCCTGCAGCCGCGCCCGCGATTGTCGCGGGCGTTGCCGGTTCGCGCGGCAATGGACGAGGCGATGCCTTCGATCCTGCGGCCAATCCTGATGCTCCGGGTGCACCGCGTGCGTTGGGCTCGCCAGATTCGGCGAGCCGTCCTGTGGCGCGTCCCGTTCCGGGTGGACCACTTGGCGCACAAGATGATGCCAATGCGCCGCTCGATCTGACAGGAGGCCGCCAAGCCGCCATCGCCGCGCCGCCCGCACAAGCAGGCTCGAATTCATCTTTGGGGGCCACGCCGGCAACGACCCCCAAAGATGAGTTCGAACTCGCCGTCTTCTCGCTCGAGCGCGGGCAATATGATGCGGCGGAAGCGAGCCTTGCCACTTTCTTGCAGCGCTATCCGAAAGATCCGCTGGCGGGTGAGGCGGTTTATTATCTGGGCGAGAGCTTTTTCAAGCGCAACCGCCATCGCGATGCGGCCGAGCAATATTTGAAAATCTCGACCGACCATCCCAAGACCGCGCATGCGCCCGATGCCATGCTGCGACTGGGACAATCGCTTGAAAAACTCGGCGCGAAAGAACAGGCCTGCGCCTTTTATGCAGAAGTGCCGCGCAAATATCCGCAAGCCAATGCGATCAAAACAACCGCGCAGCGCGAGTTTACGCGCGCGAAATGCTCGTGAGCGAACAAGACCCCCAAACATTCTTTGCGCCGCTTGCGAAAGCGCGCGGTATTCTGGTGGGTCTTTCAGGCGGACCAGATTCGGTTGCGGCACTGGCACTTCTGAGCCAATGGCCGGGTCACCCACCACTCTTTGCCGCAACATTCGACCACGGATTTCGCGCAGAATCGCGCGCTGAAGCAGAGCAATGCGCGAGCCTCTGTACGCAGTTCAATATTCCGCATGCCATTCTCAACTGGGAAGGCGACAAGCCCGCTACGCGCATTCAAGAAGAAGCGCGCGCGGCGCGTTATGCAGCTCTCATTGCGCATGCCAAAAAGATGGGCGCTGATCATCTCGTCACGGCACATCATGCTGATGATCAAATGGAGACCATTCTTTTTCGCTTGATGCGCGGCTCTGCTATCGGCGGGCTGGCTGGCATGCGCGCGCAGCTCTCGCGTGATGGCATTACCCACACGCGCCCCTTCCTCGGCTGGCGCAAATCCGAGCTTATCGCGGCCTGCGAGGCGCAGGGGCTAAACTACATTCGTGATCCGTCAAATGAGGATCCCCGTTTTGCCCGCACACAGATGCGCCGCCTCACGGGCCAACTCGAAGAAGCAGGCCTCGGCCCCGAAACCTTCGCGCGGCTGGCGGCCCGTGCTGCGCGAGCCGAAGCTGCCCTTGCGGACGGCACTGAGCATTTGAGGGCGGAAGCCGTTCTGCGGCACATGGATGAAACCACCGAGCTGAACGCCAAAAGGCTCAAAAACGCCCCTGAAGAGCTCGTTTTGCGGCTTTTGATGGCGGAGATTGGCCGCATCGGCCAAATGCCGCGGCTCGAACAGGCTGAGGCTTTGGCCGCTGATCTGAGCGCCGCTTGGGCGACTGGCACCCATTGGCGCGCGACTTTGGGCGGCGCGCTGATCGATCTCAAAAGCGATAGCGTTCTTGTGATCTCGCGCGAAGCCCCTCGGAGAGTTGGCAACTAAAAGCGATCCTTGACGATTCAGCCAAGACCTTCCCTTGGCAAGGGTCCCCTGCAAGCCTACATTGAGAGTATCGAAAAGATCCCTTCGGGGTGGCACCGGGACGGCGGTCTTCGCCGCATACAGGACTGAAATGAATCCGAATTTCAGGAATTTCGCCCTTTGGGTGATCATCTTCCTCCTTGTTGTTGCACTTGTGATGTTGTTCCAGAATCCGGGACAGCGGCAGCAGACACAGGAAATCCCGTTCAGCCAGCTGCTCAGCGAGGTAGATCAGGGCCGCGTGCGTGAAGTGACGATCTCGGGCAATGAGATCTACGGTCACTTCAACGACAATCGCGCTTTCTCGACCTATGCGCCGAGCGATCCGACGCTGGTCTCGAAGCTCTATCAGAAGAATGTGTCGATCACGGCCAAGCCGCCGTCTGATGGCAACAACTGGCTGGTGACTTTGCTGGTCAATGGTCTGCCGCTGATTGCTTTCTTGGGCGTGTGGATTTTCCTCTCGCGACAAATGCAGGGCGGTGCTGGCAAAGCCATGGGCTTTGGCAAGTCGAAAGCCAAAATGCTGACCGAGGCGCATGGACGCGTGACATTTGAAGATGTCGCCGGCGTTGATGAAGCCAAGGAAGATTTGCAAGAAATCGTCGAGTTCCTGAAAGACCCGCAAAAGTTCCAACGCTTGGGTGGACGCATTCCACGCGGCGTCTTGCTCGTTGGTCCTCCGGGCACGGGTAAAACATTGCTCGCACGCGCCATTGCAGGTGAAGCCAATGTGCCCTTCTTCACCATCTCAGGCTCTGACTTTGTCGAAATGTTTGTGGGCGTTGGCGCAAGCCGCGTGCGCGACATGTTCGAACAGGCCAAGAAAAATGCACCTTGCATTATCTTCATCGACGAAATCGACGCGGTCGGTCGCCATCGTGGCGCGGGCCTTGGCGGTGGTAATGATGAGCGCGAACAGACGCTCAACCAATTGCTCGTCGAAATGGACGGCTTTGAAGCCAATGAAGGCATCATCCTCATTGCCGCCACCAACCGTCCTGACGTGCTTGATCCTGCCCTTCTGCGTCCGGGCCGCTTCGATCGCCAGATCGTTGTGCCCAACCCAGACGTCACGGGCCGTGAGCGCATTCTGAAAGTGCATGTGCGCAAGGTTCCCCTCGCCCCCGATGTTGATCTGAAAGTGGTGGCGCGTGGCACACCGGGCTTCTCGGGCGCTGATCTGATGAACCTCGTCAATGAATCGGCACTGATGGCCGCACGGCGCGGCAAGCGCATTGTCACCATGGCGGAATTCGAAGACGCGAAAGACAAGATCATGATGGGTGCGGAACGCCGCACACTTGTCATGACCGAACAGGAAAAAATGCTGACCGCCTATCACGAAGGTGGCCATGCCTTGGTCGCTCTCAGCGTGCCGGCAACCGATCCCGTCCATAAGGCGACGATCATTCCGCGCGGTCGTGCACTGGGCATGGTGATGCAGCTGCCCGAGCGCGACAAGCTGTCAATGAGCTACGAGCAGATGACATCACGCCTTGCGGTGTTGATGGGTGGTCGTGTCGCTGAAGAAATTGTCTTCGGCAAAGACAAGATTACCTCAGGCGCGCAAAGCGATATTGAGCAAGCCACGAAACTGGCGCGCGCCATGGTCACACGCTGGGGCTTCTCGGATGAGCTGGGCACTGTGATGTATGGCGAGAACCAGGAAGAAGTGTTCCTGGGCTATTCCATGGGCAAGCAGCAGAACATTTCGGAATCGACCGCTCAGACAATCGATAGCGAAGTGCGCCGCTTGGTGGAAATGGGCCATAATGAAGCTCGCCGTATCATCACCGAAAAGCGCGATGGACTTGAAGCTCTGGCGCAAGGCCTGCTCGAATATGAAACGCTGACAGGTGACGAGATTCTGGGCCTGCTCGACGGCAAGAAGCCGGTGCGCGACACCGACGACGAGCCAACGCCACCGCGCTCTTCGCAGGTGCCGACGACGAAGCGCCCACCGCAAGCCGAAGGCGGGCTCGAGCCGCAGCCATCAGCGTAAAGATAACAAAACCCGGCGGAGACGCCGGGTTTTTTGTTGTCACCTCTACCACCGTCATTGCGAGGAGCCGAAGGCGACGCGGCAACCCAGAGCCACACGTGAGGCTCTGGGTTGCTTCGCTACGCTCGCAATGACGGCGGAGAGGTGGTGCGTCATAAAAAAAAGCCCGGCATCGCTGCCGGGCTTTTTCTTTTAAAGCGTAGAAAGCAATTAGCTTTCGAGGCCCTTGTTCCACTGGCCCTTGGAAGCCAGACCATTCATCTTGGCGCGATGTGCAAAAGCCTTCTGTGCGGCAGGCACATTTTCAGCCTTGCCAGCCCAAGCCTTCTGCGGCGCAGCCTGCAGAGCGCGACCGTAGGAGAACGTCACGAGCCAAGGCAGCGGACCGAGCTTGTTGATCGCGTCGAGATTGGCGGTGGCTTCAACATCAGCCTGACCACCTGACAAGAAGGCGATGCCAGGCACTGCAACCGGCACGGTCTGCTTGAACACGCGCACGGTTTCTGCAGCAACCTGCTCAGGTGAAACCTGCTTGGCGCTCTTCTTGCCAGGCACAATCATGTTGGGCTTCAACACAGTGCCTTCGAGGAAGACCTTCGCTTCATAGAGCTCGTTATATAGCGTCTTCAAAACAAATTCGGTGACTTCATAGCAACGCGCCTGATCGTGGCCGCCATCCATCAGCACTTCCGGCTCGACGATCGGCACAATGTTATTGGCCTGGCAGATCGCAGCATAACGGGCGAGTGCCTGTGCATTGGCGAGGATCGCACCACGCGAAGGAATGCCATCGGCAATATCAATCACCGCGCGCCATTTCGCAAAACGTGCGCCGATCTTGTAATATTCAGCCATACGCTCGCTGAGACCATCGAGGCCTTCAGTGATTGTTTCATTGGCGAAATTCGGCAGCGGCTTCACGCCCGCATCAACCTTGATACCGGGAAGCGAGCCCATCTGTTCGATGATCTTGACCAGCGGCGTGCCATCCGCGGCCGCCTGGCGGATGGTTTCATCATAGAGAATGACGCCGGAAATATTCTGCGTCATCGCATCTTGGGTGCGGAACATCATTTCGCGATAATCGCGGCGGCTGTCGGCGGTGGATTCCACGCCGATCGCATCAAAGCGCTTCTTGATCGTGCCCGAGCTCTCGTCAGCTGCGAGAATGCCCTTGCCGGGCGCACACATGGCGGCTGCCACTTTGGCGAGCTGGTCTTTGTTCATCTTCAAAACCCTCCGAAGAAATTCAAATTACTTGATGCGCAGAGCCTCGACGCCCGGCAGCACTTTGCCTTCGAGCCATTCGAGGAATGCGCCACCTGCAGTCGAAATATAGGTGAAGCTGTCTGCTGCACCTGATTGATTGAGCGCCGACACCGTATCGCCGCCGCCAGCCACCGTGACGAGTGCGCCTTTTTTGGTGAGCTCAGCTGCGGCCTTCGCCACTGCATTGGTGGCAGCATCGAAAGGCTGCAATTCGAACGCGCCGAACGGGCCGTTCCACACCAGCGTCTTGCAAGTGCCCAGAATTTTCTCGACCGCAGCGACAGAAGCCGGACCCGCATCAAGGATCATCTCGTCATCGGCCACGCTCTGCGTATCGGTGACGCGAGAAGCGGCATGCGCTTTGAATTCTTTGGCAACCACAACATCCGACGGCAGAACGATTTCGCATTTGGCGGCTTTCGCCTGTGCGATCATTTCAAGCGCTGTGCCCACCAGATCATGCTCGCAGAGCGACTTGCCGACCTTGGCGCCTTGGGCTGCCAAGAAGGTGTTGGCCATGCCGCCACCGATGATGATGAAGTCCACCTTCTTCGACAGATTGCCGAGCAATTCGAGTTTGGTCGAAACTTTTGCGCCACCAACAATGGCGGCCACGGGACGGTTCGGCGTTTCGAGCGCTTCCGTCAGCGCTTCGAGTTCAGCCTGCATGCCGCGACCAGCAAAAGCTGGCAGAACATGCGCAAGACCTTCGGTCGAAGCGTGCGCACGATGCGCAGCCGAGAAGGCATCATTGACATAGAGATCGCCGAGCTTGGCGAGGGCTGCCACAAAAGCCGCATCGTTCTTTTCTTCCGCCTTGTGGAAGCGGGTATTTTCGAGCAGCAGAATCTCGCCGTCTTTCAACTTGGCAACAGCGTCTTCCGCTACAGCGCCAATGCAGTCAGAAGCGAAAGCCACCGGCGCGCCCAGATGCTCGGGCAAAGCGGCTGCAATCGGTTGCAGCGAATTTTCGACATCAGGGCCATTCTTCGGGCGGCCGAAATGCGCCAACAGAATGACGCGTGCGCCTTTCGATGTGAGTTCCTTGATGGTCGGCACAATGCGCTCGATGCGCGTCGCATCCGAAATCTTGCCATTCTCCATCGGCAGATTGAGATCAACGCGCAACAAGACGCGCTTTCCCTTGACGTCAGCCTGATCGAGTGTGCGGAAGGAGCTCATGCCCGAAACTCTTTTTTGTGTGCCAAATGAAGAAAGGGCGCGCCCCGCAAAGGACGCGCCCGATGTGTCTTAGAGGAGCTTGCCCATAGCGACAGCCGTGTCGCTCATGCGGTTCGAGAAGCCCCATTCATTGTCGTACCAGGACAGGATGCGCACGAATGTGCCTTCCATGACCTTGGTCTGATCCATGTGGAACACGGATGAATGCGAGTCATGGTTGAAGTCGATCGAGACATTCGACACGTCGGTGTAGCCGAGGATGCCCTTGAGCTGGCCGTCGGCAGCCGCCTTGATGGCCGCATTAACTTCAGCAACCGTGGTGGCGCGCTTGGCAACAAACTTCAGATCGACAACCGAGACATTCGGTGTCGGCACGCGAATGGCCGAGCCATCGAGCTTGCCATTGAGTTCCGGCAGCACGAGACCAACAGCCTTGGCTGCACCCGTTGATGTCGGGATCATCGACAGAGCGGCCGCGCGGGCGCGGTAGAGATCCTTATGCATCGTGTCGAGAGTCGGCTGGTCGCCCGTGTAGGAATGGATCGTCGTCATGAAGCCCTTTTCGATGCCGATGGCATCGTTTAGGACCTTGGCGACGGGCGCCAAGCAATTCGTCGTGCAAGACGCGTTGGAGATGACGATGTGATCCTTCGTCAGCTTGTCGTGGTTGACGCCGAAGACGACTGTGAGATCAGCATTGTCGCAAGGTGCTGAGACGATGACGCGCTTGGCGCCAGCTTCCAAATGCGCCGCTGCCTTTTCGCGTGTCACAAAAATGCCCGTGCATTCGAGCGCAATGTCGACGCCCAGTTCTTTGTGCGGCAATTCGGCAGGGTTGCGAATGGCTGTCACTTTGATCGGGCCAAAGCCCACATCAATCGTGTCGCCAGACACAGTCACCTTGCCGGGGAAGCGGCCATGCACGGAGTCAAAGCGCATGAGATGCGCATTGGTTTCAACCGGAGCCAGATCGTTGATGGCAACAACCTGAATGTCCTTGCGGCCCGATTCCACGATGGCGCGCAAAACATTGCGGCCGATACGTCCGAAACCGTTGATTGCGATCTTCACCATCTTGCTCTCCTTCAATTCGTAAATTCTGATGCTGACCAATCAGCGCGGCAAGTGCTGCAAAGCAGCCTCTGCCACCGCCTGCGGCGTAATGCCGAAATGTTCGTAAAGCTTCTTGGCGGGCGCGCTTTCGCCAAAACCCTTCATGCCAATGAACACACCCTTGTCGCCAATGAGCGCGTCCCAGCCCATGCGGACTGCTGCTTCGACAGCAATGCGCACAGGTGCTTTGCCGATGATCTTGGCCTTGTAGGCCTCATCCTGCGCAAGGAAGAGATCCATGCAGGGCACGGAGACCACACGCGCATCAATGCCCTTTTCAGCCAAGAGGTCGCGGCCCTTCAGCGCGATCTCGACTTCCGAGCCTGAGGCAAAGATGGTGACTTTGGCTTCACCCTTGGCTGGTGCCAATTCATAAGCGCCCTTGGCGGAGAGATTTTCCGCCACATAGGTCGTGCGCACCGCCGAAAGATTCTGACGCGTGAGAGCGAGAACGGATGGCGTGTGGCCAGCCTCAAGTGCGGCCTGCCAGCATTCAATTGTTTCCGTTTGGTCTGCAGGACGGAACACATTGAGATTAGGAATCGCACGCAGCGAGGCAATGGTTTCGACCGGCTGATGGGTCGGGCCATCTTCGCCCAAACCAATCGAGTCATGCGTCAGCACTTCGATATGGCGCGTCTTCATCAGCGCTGCGAGACGCAAAGCGGGACGCATGTAATCAGCAAAGACCAGAAAGGTCGCGCCTGATGGAATATATCCGCCATGCAGCGCCATGCCGTTGATGGCTGCTGCCATGCCATGCTCACGAATGCCCCAATGGACAAAGCGACCCGCATAATTGCCGGGCGAGATCGCAGGCGTGGCCGCAACCTTGGTGTTGTTAGAGCCGGTGAGGTCGGCAGAACCGGTGACGAGTTCAGGCACGACGGGTGCAAGAACAGCAATCGCTGCCTCAGAGGCTTTGCGCGTTGCCATTTCCGTGCGGTCATCGGCGAGCTTCTGCTTGGTTGCTTTCACAGCATCACCAAGAGCAGCCGGCAATGTGCCCTTCACGCGGCGTTCAAATTCCGCACGCTTGTCGGCTGCGAGTGCACCGAGCTTGTCGGTCTTCCAGGCCTTATGAAAACGCTTGCCCTTGCGGCCAGCCTTGCGCCATGCGGCGAGAATATCATCTGGTACAACAAAGGGATCATGCGGCCAGCCCAGCGCTGCGCGTGCGCCGGCGATTTCTTCTGCACCCAACGGTTCGCCATGCGCCTTGGATGTGCCAGCGCGCTTGGGCGCGCCATAACCGATCTGCGTCTTGCAGGCGATGAGCGTCGGCTTGTCAGACTTCTGCGCTTTGCGTACAGCGCGCAAAATAGCTTTCTGATCGTGACCATCAATGCGCACAGCATTCCAGTTGGCCGATTTGAAACGCATGATCTGATCGACCGAGTCAGCGACTGACAAAGGCCCGTCGATGGAGATGTCATTGTCATCCCACAAAACAATCATGCGATTGAGTTTGAGATGGCCTGCAATGGCAATCGCTTCCTGTGAAATGCCTTCCATCAAATCGCCATCAGAGGCGAGTACATAAGTGAAGTGATCGACGACATCGCCGAATTCGGCATTGAGCATGCGCTCAGCCAGCGCCATGCCAACAGCGGTCGCAATGCCTTGGCCCAGCGGGCCCGTGGTTGTTTCGACACCTTTGGTGACGAAATTTTCCGGGTGACCCGGAGTCTTCGAGCCAATCTGGCGAAAATTCTTGATCTCATCGAGCGTCATTCCCGGCGTGCCGGTGAGATACAGCGCGGCATAGAGCAACATCGAGCCGTGACCGGCGGAGAGCACGAAACGATCACGGTCAGGCCATGTCGGGTCGGTCGCGTCATATTTCATGACGTCGCGGAACAGGACGGTTGCCATATCGGCAGCGCCCATCGGCAGGCCAGGATGACCGGATTTTGCTTTTTCGACCGCATCCATCGCAAGGGCGCGGATCGCATTGGCCATCGACTGGGGGGTGACGCTCATGTTTTCTTTTTCCAGAATCGCGAGGCGAGGAGCCTTCGGCGGGGCGGTTCCGCTACGGGCCGGCAGGCGGTTTTTGATAACAGCTGGACCCCTCGTGTCAACGCGGACAAAGGCCTGTTTTCAGACTGTTCGGGCACTCGCGCACAGGAATGCGCGCCCGCTTCGTTGACGGGCGCGGGCTTCTTGCTCCTAATGAGTGAAATCTGGCCCAGAGTCGCATGAAACTGCCTGACCGCCTCGATATGCCCCTGAAACGGCTCACTGCCGCGCTCGATCACCTCGAGGCGGCGGCAGAACGTCGTGCGGAAAACGCATCGCGCCGCGCTGATCTCGAGGAAGAGCTGGCCGTCATGCAAGATGATCGCTCACGGCTTGGCATTGAGCTTGAGGGCGTCTTGGCACGCGCTCGCAAGCTCGAAGAGACAAATGCGCTGGTGGCCGAGAAGCTCGCCACCACGGGTGCCACCATCCGCTCCGTGCTGGGCCTGCCCAACCCCTCCAATGACGAGGGGGCTTAAGCCATGGCACAGGGTGAAGGCGCCACTTCCGTCAATGTGACCATCGCCGGCCGCTCCTTCCGCATGGCCTGTGGGCCGGGGGAAGAGGCACATCTGGAAGCACTGGCCAGCAAGATCGATGAGCGCATCAACCAGCTGCGCGGCGCCTTTGGCGAGATCGGTGACCAGCGCCTCATCGTCATGGCCTCGATCACGTTGGCTGATGAACTGGCTGAGGCGCGCAAAAAGATTGCCGCGCTGGAAAAGCAGTTGGCCAGTGCCAAACAGGAGGTCACCAAAGCAGGAGACCAATCCGCCGCCTGGGTCGAGAGCCTCGCCCAATCGCTCGAAGTGACAGCCCGCCGGATCGAAGGTCTGGCGCAGACGCTGAACGGGTCGAAGTAAGGTCTCGCCCAGCCGAAGGTCGGGCTAGGCAGCAGACCCAACTTCCTTTTTTGTTACTACAGAAATTTTGACATCATCACTTTTTTGTAGTAACAATAATGCAGATCGAATTTGATCAGGCCAAACGGAATTGGACGCTGGAGGCACGCGGTCTCGATATGGGCCGCGCCCAAGAAGTCTTTGACGGAATCGGCATCACCTTTCGCGACGCGCGGCTCGACTATGGCGAGCAGCGCCTCGTCCGAATTGGATATCTCGACGGCCGTATGGTTGTTCTGGTCTGGACCAAGCGCGGTGACGTCTTCCGCATTATCTCATTGAGGAAAGCCAATGGACGAGAACAAGCGCTCTACGAAGCAAGAATGGGTTGATCCCGATGACGCGCCCGACCTCAGCACGCCTTATTGGCAAGAGATTATCGGCGCCGAAGAAGTCACGCGCGGGCGGCCGAAAATTCCCAATCCGAAAATCTCGACCACTCTGCGGCTTGATGTCGAGGTGATCGAATATTTCCGCAGCGGCGGGCCGGGCTGGCAGTCGCGCATCAATGCGGCTTTGCGCGAGGCGATCTCGAAAAAGTAAGGGCCTTTTCCCTTTCCCCCTGTCCCGCAATGCCCTACATTGATTTTGCGGTGCTGCTGGGTACGTGTGGAAAAAGTATTCCCGGGGCCTTATCGACTCTCAGGGAGCTGTCCCTGGCCTTGTCCGTGGACTTGGTCATATGGCGCCCACCTACTTTGTAGGTCTCCGGGGTCGTTATCCCACGGCTTTTGTGGCCCGCACCTTATCTCCCTTGCGCCGGTCCCGGCACGGATACCCCCGATGGGACCGACCCCTCCCTTGTACAAAGCTGATCTGCGCGCTGCCGCACTCGCCCGACGCGATGCGCTAGGCTTGGCCGCGCGTGCCGAGGCGGCCGAAGTCATGGCCGAGCTGATTGCCTGCCTGCCCCTGCCTGACGGCCCGCTTGCCCTCTATTGGCCGATCCGCTCTGAAGCAGACCCGCGCCCCGCTGCGGGGCTTCTGGCGAACCACATCTTCTGCCTGCCGGCCGTCTCTCCCCGTGGTCTCACCTTTCGGTTTTGGGCTCCGGGCGACCCGCTGGAAACTGGACCCTTTGGCCTCTCAGAACCACTGGCTGGCGCACCCGAAATCACCCCCGCTGCCCTCATCGTGCCGCTGGCTGCCTTTGACCGGCGCGGGCACCGCATTGGCTATGGCAAAGGCTTTTATGACCGCGCGCTGGCCAATCTGCCCCATGCCACCACCATCGGACTGGCCTTTGCCACACAGGAAATCGACCACGTGCCAGATGAAGCCCACGACCAGGCACTCGATTTCGTGGTAACGGAACGCGAGATCATCACGACGCGAACGCCATAGGAAGAAATTATGCGGCTATTGTTCATCGGCGACATTGTGGGACGTGCAGGACGCGCCATTTTGCTGGAGCAACTGCCCGCATTGCGCACGCGCTATGCCCTCGATTTCGTCATTGTGAATGGTGAAAATGCCGCTGGCGGCTTTGGTATTACGGAAGCCATTTGCGATGAATTTCTCAATGCGGGTGCTGATTGCATCACGCTGGGCAATCACGCCTTCGACCAGAAAGAAGCGCTCGTTTTCATTGAGCGCCAGCCGCGTTTGTTGCGCCCTGCCAATTATCCGCAAGGCACGCCGGGGCGCGGCGCCAATCTGATTGAAAATGCCAAAGGTCAGCGCATTCTGGTGATGAATGTGATGGGCCGCATTTTCATGGATGCGATGGACGATCCTTTCGCTACCGTCGAACGCGAACTTGGCGCTTGCCCGTTGGGGCTTGGCTGCGATGCTTTCGTCATCGACATGCATGCGGAAACAACATCCGAAAAAATGGCGATGGCGCATTTTGTTGATGGCCGCGTTTCACTTGTCGTGGGCACGCATACGCATGTGCCAACCGCCGACCACCAAGTGCTGCCGGGCGGCACAGCCTATCAGTCTGACGCGGGCATGACGGGTGATTTCGACAGCGTGATTGGCATGGACAAAGAAGAGCCCCTGCGCCGCTTCACCCGCAAAATTCCAGGCGGGCGCTTTGAACCAGCCGAAGGGCAAGCCACCCTCTGCGGCCTCGCGGTTGAGATCGACGACAAGACGGGCCTCGCGCTGAAAGTCGCGCCGGTGCGGATTGGTGGGCGGCTCTCGCCAACTTTGCCGGATTTTTGGGGCTAGTTGAAAAGACCTGTTAAGAGTGCTATTAAAGAAGCTCTTAAGGAGGCTTTTATGGCGCACCAGCTGCATGCTTCTGTGACGGCCAGCGTCTCAGAACTCAAAAAGAACCCGATGGGCACGGTGGCGGCAGGCGAAGGCTTTCCGGTGGCCATCCTCAATCGCAACGAGCCAGCTTTCTACTGCGTTCCTGTCAAAGCCTATGAGGCCATGCTGGAGCGCCTTGAAGACCTTGAACTCAACGCCATTGCGGACGCCCGCGAGGGGCAGACCATTCACAAGGTCTCCCTGGATGACCTATGAGCTCGCCTTTCTGGATGAAGCCCTAAAGGAATGGCGCAAGCTCGACAGCACGACCCGCGCCCAATTCAAGACGAAACTGGCTGAGCGACTGGAAAATCCGAAAATACCGTCCGCTCGGCTGCATGGATCCAAGCCCCGCTACAAGATCAAATTGCGCAATGCTGGGTTTCGGCTCGTCTATGAAGTCCGCGACCAAGAATTACTGGTTGTCGTCGTCGCCGTCGGCAAGCGAGAAAGAAACGAAGTTTACAAGGCGGCCGATCGCCGGAGCTAGGCAGCCACGCCCCCGCCCCTTCAAAAAGCCGGCTCACGCGCGTATAACCCCCGCCAACTCAACTTCAGCCGATCTTTCCGAGGCGTCCATGGCAGGCCATAGTCAATTTAAAAACATCATGCACCGCAAGGGAAAGCAGGACGCTGTGCGCTCCAAGCTTTTCTCCAAGCTCGGCCGCGAAATCACGGTCGCTGCCAAAATGGGCATGCCCGACCCGAACATGAACCCGCGTTTGCGTGCCGCCATAATCGCCGCGCGTGCGGAAAACATGCCCAAAGATAATATCGAGCGCGCCATTAAAAAGGCCGCCGGTGGCGAAGGCGATAATTACGATGAAGTACGCTACGAGGGCTATGCGCCCGGCGGCGTCGCCGTGATCATTGAAGCGCTCACCGACAATCGCAACCGCACAGCGGGCGAAGTGCGCTCTTACTTTACCAAGTCTGGCGGCGCGCTGGCTGAAACAGGTGCTGTCTCCTTCATGTTCGATCATGTCGGCCTCATCGAATATCCGAAGTCGATTGGCTCGGAAGATGACGTCATGGAAGGCGCGATTGAATCGGGCGCTGATGATGTCGTGTCGCAAGACGAGATTTACGAAATCATCACCTCGCTGGAATCTCTGCGCGATGTGCAGAAGACGCTTGAAGCGCGCTTTGGCGAAGCCAAGAAGAGCTCGCTCGTCTGGCGTCCGCAGAACACGATCAATGTCGACGACGAAGCTGGCGAAAAGATTTTGAAGCTCATTGGCTCGCTTGAAGACAATGATGACGTGCAAAACGTCTATGCCAATTTTGAAATCTCCGACGCACTTGTCGCCAAGATGGGTGGCTAATTTTTAAATGAGCGCCCCACAGACCAACCAACGTCTCTATCTCATGCTCCCGCCCCTCGATGAGGCGGGAGATTGGCCGCAAAAGCTGAAGAGCGTTTTGGGTGTGGGCGATATAGCCTGCGTGCTGGCTCCCCTCACTGCGCGTGACGAAGGTTCTGCCAAGAAAATCGTCAAAGCATTAATTGACGTGACAGAGCCTGCGGGCGTTGCGCTGCTCATTGATGCGCCTTCGCTTGTGATGCGCGCAGGTGCAGATGGCGCGCATATGCGCGTCACCACCGACACGCTGGAAAAACTTGTTCCGGACGCGATCAAGGCCCTCAAAAAAGAAGATCGGATTCTCGGCATTGGCGGCTTGCGCGCCAAACATGATGCGATGATTGCCGGAGAATATGACGTCGATTATGTGAGCTTCGGCGATCCTGCGCCCGATGGCTATGTGCCGCCGATCGACCAGATTGCGGAGCGCGCCGGATGGTGGGCAGAAATTTTCAATGTGCCTTGCGTGGCCCATGCGGCCAGCCTCGCAGATGTGGCAACACTGACCAAAGTGGGCGCTGATTTCATCTCATTGCGCGAAGCGATCTGGGATGATGCGCGCGGCCCCGTGGCAGCGATGCAAGAAGCGCAAGGCTTGCTCGACGCCAATGCCAATGCGCGCGAGCGCGAATGATCATGCGAGCGGCGCTGAAACTTGCGCTTGTGATTTCCGCGCTGCCTTTGGCGGCCTCAGCACAAACCATGCGCAGCACGCCGCAACTCGCACCCCAAGCGCCCAATACATTGCAAACCGGGCTGATGCCCCTGTTTCAGCCACAAAAAATTCCAGCCTCAAAAGGGCCGGATAAGCCCGGCGCTGACCTTGCCTTTGGCGCTTACCAGCGCGGTTATTTCCGCACCGCTTTTCAAGAGGCGATGAAGCGCATTGAAAAGAACCGCAATGATGCGGCGGCCATGACTTTGGTGGCTGAAATTTACCGCGATGGCAGCGGCGTGAAGCGAGATCTCAATGCGGCTTTGCATTGGTACAAACTTGCCGCTGAGCGCGGTGATCGCAATGCGCTGTTTGCGGTCGCACTGGCAGCCCTTCGCGGCGAAGGCATGGCGCAAGACAAAGCAGCCGCCAAAGACGGGTTTGAAAAAGCCGCCGCCAAAGGGCATCCGGGCGCTTGGTATAATCTGGGCGTGCTTGTGCTGGAAAACGAGATCCAAGATTTCCGCTTGGGCGCAGATTATTTTCGCCGCGCGGCGGAAGGTGGCAGCCCAGATGGCGCTTATTCGCTGGCGGTTTTGCTGAAAGAAGGCAAAGGCGGCGAACGCAATCTAAAAGAATCTGCCAAATGGATGACCCGTGCGGCTGATGAAAATATTGCAGCCGCCATTGTTGAACTTGCCATCATGACGTTTAACGGCAATGGCGTGGACAAGGATGAGGCGGGCGCGGTCAAGCTCTTCCGCAAGGGGGCCTCGCGCAACAACCCGATTGCCATGAACCGCCTTGCGCGCCTGCTCGTCGCCGGCCGCGGCGTGGAAAAAAACGTGGTTGAGGCCATGAAATGGCATTTGCTCGCCCGCGCAGTCGGCCTCAATGATGAATGGCTCGACCAGACGCTGGGCACGCTGACCCCAAGCCAGCGCCAACAGGTTGAAGAATCCGTCCGGCAATGGGTCGGCCCTTAAAGGGTTGTGACCCAAGCCCCCACGGGGTAAGACCCTGCCCGACCAAAGATGTGCGCTGAAAGACCCGCCCGATGATCCGCTCTGCCCTGATGAATGTCATGACCACCGCCGCCGTGAAGGCCGGGCGAGGCCTGAAGCGCGACCTTGGCGAGATCGAGAACCTGCAGGTTTCAGTCAAAGGCCCCGGCGACTTTGTCTCGGCTGCAGATCAGCGCGCCGAAAAAGTTCTGTTTGAAGAATTGAACAAGTCGCGCCCCGGCTACGGCTTTCTGATGGAAGAAAGCGGCGTGGTGGAAGGCGCGGACAAAACCCACCGCTGGATCATCGACCCGCTGGATGGCACGACCAATTTTCTGCACGGCCTCCCCATGTTTGCCATTTCTATCGCGCTGGAGCGTGAAGGCCAGCTGATTGCAGGCCTCGTCTATAATCCGGCGACCGATGACATGTTCGTCGCTGAAAAGGGGCAAGGCGCCTGGCACAATAATCGTCGCCTGCGCGTTGCAGAGCGCCGCGATTTTGCCGATGCGCTGGTGGCTTGCGGCATTCCTCCGCTGGGGCGTGCCCATCTCCACCCGCGCTTCAAGCAGGAACTGGGCGCGGTCATTGCCAAATGCGGCAATATCCGCCGCATGGGTGCGGCCTCGCTCGATATGGCGATGGTCGCAGCTGGTCAGCTCGATTGCTACTGGGAGCGAGGCCTGTCGGCTTGGGACGTGGCGGCCGGTGCGATTCTCGTCAAGGAAGCTGGCGGGTACGTGTCGGATGCGGATGGGCAGGACAAAATTCTGGAAACCGGCTCCATTTGCGTGGGCAATGAGGCCATGCACCGCACTTTGCTGGCGACGATCAAGAGCGCCTGACAGCGGCGACACAAAGCCGCCCTTGAACCGACTGCCATTTTAGAGTCTCCTAAGCACTGAGGCTGCGCCGAACATCCGGCGCAGCAGGAATGCATGGAAATGGCCGAGCGCGACCCGACTTCGCTTTCTTCGCCGCGCATTTTTCTTCTGCGCATGGTGGTTTTTCTGATCCTCGCCGCTTTTGTGGCGCTGATCCTCTATCGACAGATTTTCACTGCCTTCATGGCCAATCCGGGCTTGAACAGTCTGATCCTGGGCGTGATGGCGATCGGGATTTTTCTGGGCCTGCGCCAAGTGGTGCAGCTCTTTCCCGAAATCCGCTGGGTAAATGCCATGCGGCGCGGCCTTGCCCATCAGGTACCCCCACCCGTACTGCTCTCGCCCATGGCGCGCATTATGGGGCCAGACGGCTATCGCACCATTTCAACGGCAACGCTGCGCGCCATTCTCGATTCCATCGGCACGCGCTTGGATGAATCGCGCGAGATTGCGCGCTATCTCACAGGCCTGCTCGTCTTCTTGGGCTTGCTCGGCACGTTCTGGGGCCTGCTCGAAACAGTCGGCTCGATTGGTGGTGTGATCTCGGCCATGCAAACGGGATCTGATGCCGCCGTGATGTTTGATGATCTCAAAAACGGTTTGGCCGCGCCGATTTCCGGCATGGCAATCGCTTTTACCTCGTCGCTCTTTGGTCTTGCGGGCTCGCTCATCCTGGGCTTTCTGGATTTGCAAGCCGGCCAAGCGCAGAACCGTTTTTATACGGAACTCGAAGATGCGCTTTCCACCTATACGCAAGATGCGACTGTCACTTCGCCCCGCGCTTTTGATGGCGCAGGCCTGCCGGATGATTTGCGCGCCGCCCTGCAAAAAATTTCGGAAAGCAGTGACCCCGCCGTGGCGCGCAATGCGTCTCTCGCCATGAGCAATCTGGCGGAAGGCATCCAGGGCCTCGTGCAACATATGCGTGGTGAACAGCAAATGCTCCGCACATGGGTCGAGGCGCAAGCCGAACAACAGGCCGAGATGCGCAAATTGCTCGCGCGCCTCACCTCCGAGACGGAGCCGCGTTAATGGCGCTAGGTCGCGGGCGGCGCACGGGCCGGACGTTTGATTATTGGCCGGGCTTTGTCGACGCTTTGTCGACCATGCTCCTGACCATCATCTTTCTTTTGTCCGTCTTCATGCTCGCGCAATATTTTCTCACCCGTGAGATGAGCGGCAAAGATACAGCCCTGCAAAGGCTCAATCGCCAGATCGAAGATTTGACCTCGCTCCTCTCGCTTGAGCGCGCCACCAAAGGCGAAGCGCAATCGACCATTCTGGCCTTGCAAGCGACGCTCGAAGCTGCTGAGCGTGAAAAGCAAAGACTGCAAAGCCTGACAGACGCCACGCGCGGCGGCTTGGAGGCGGCCGGCACCGCGACCACGCAAGCACGCCAGCAGTTGGACAGCGAGCGGCAAATTTCGGCGCGCGCTTTGGCGCAGGTGGAAATTCTGAACCAGCAGATTTCAGCTCTGCGGCGACAATTGGCGGCACTGGAAGATGCGCTCAACGCTTCTGAGAAGCGTGACAGGGAAAGCCAGACGCGCATTGCCGATCTGGGCTCGCGCCTCAATGTCGCACTGGCGCAGAAGGTGCAGGAACTCAACCGCTATCGCTCCGACTTCTTTGGCCGCTTACGCGATATTCTCGGGCAAAGACCGGGCGTGCGCGTGGTGGGCGACCGTTTCGTTTTTGAATCGGAAGTTTTGTTTGAAGTAGGTCAGGCAGCGCTTAACCCGCAAGGCCGCGCGCAATTGGAAAAGGTCGCTTCGGCGCTAAGTGATCTTGAACGTGTCATTCCACCAGAGATCAATTGGGTCATGCGGGTTGACGGCCACACCGACAAGCGCCCGATTGTCGGGCGCAGCAATTGGGATCTCTCGGCGGCACGCGCGATTGCCGTTGTGCAATTCCTGATTTCAAAAGGCGTCTCGCCGCAACATCTCGTGGCCGCTGGCTTTGGCGAATTCCAGCCGATTGATACAGCCGAGACAGAAGACGCCTACCGCCGCAATCGCCGCATTGAATTGAAGCTGACGGAACGCTAACTCCGTCATTGCGAGCGAAGCGAAGCAACCCAGGGGCCTCACGTGTGACTCTGGGTTGCCGCGTCGCCTTCGGCTCCTCGCAATGACGGGATGAAGAGCGGTGCCTAAGCAGCGCTGCATCGCGTCTGCCATAAGAAATGTTCAAAAAAAGAGTCGCCACCCCTCCGCCGTCTTTGCGAGGAGCGAAGCGACGCGGCAATCCATAGCGCTAACGCTCGTAGAATGGTGCTATGGATTGCCGCGTCGGCCTTTGGCCTCCTCGCAATGACGGCTCGGAGAGCGCGTTATACGACCGCTTCTTCTTGCATCGCTGCTGTATCGAATTGCAGACGGGCGAGGCGTGCATAGAGGCCGTTCTTTGCCACCAGCTCGCTATGCGTGCCTTCTTCGACAATGCGGCCTTCATCCATCACCAGAATGCGGTCGGCTTTCAGCACGGTCGCCAGTCGATGCGCGATGACGAGTGTCGTGCGATCTTTCATGATGTTTTCGAGCGCGGCCTGAACGAGCACTTCATTCTCGGCATCAAGTGCGGAAGTCGCCTCATCGAGCAATAAGATCGGCGCATCTTTCAAAATCGCGCGCGCAATGGCCAAGCGTTGACGCTGCCCACCCGACAGCGTGACGCCGCGCTCACCCACGGCTGCGCCATAATTTTCTTCCAGCGCTGAAATAAATTCAGCTGCTGCGGCACGATCAGCGGCGGCTTTCACTTTTTCAAGCGGCGCTTCGGGCGATCCATAGCGGATATTGTCAGCGATGCTGGCACCAAAGATCACGGGGTCCTGTGGAACCAATGCAAGACGCGCGCGCAGATCAGCAGGGGCCACATCGCGCAAATCAACACCATCCACCGCAATCGAGCCGGAGGTCGGATCATAGAAACGCATCAGCAATTGGAAGACGGTGGATTTGCCAGCGCCCGACGGGCCAACAATCGCCACCGTTTCGCCTGGTGCAATCCGGAAAGAGAGATTGCTGATCGCCGGTGCATCCAGACGTGTCGGATACACGAATGACACGGCGTTGAAGGTCACTTCGCCGCGCGGCGGCAAAGGCAAAGCAAGCGGCTTGGCGGGCGCTACAATTTTGGGCTGCACAGCAAGAATTTCTGCGATGCGACCCGCTGCACCCGCTGCCGCCGAGATTTCGCTCCAAACTTGCGAGAGTTCGCCCAAAGCGCCTGCACCAAAAACGGCATAAAGCACGAATTGCGACAAGAGGCCTGCCGTGATGCGACCTGCCAACACATCTTGCGCGCCCAACCACAGCACGCAGACCACGCTGGCGAAAGCCAGGAAGATCGCAACCGCTGTCAGAATGGAGCGCGCGCCTGTGGCAACGCGGGCAGCCTGATAGGCTTCTTCCACTGCTTCGGTGAAACGGCCAATCGTTGTGCGCTCAGCACCAAAAGCTTGCATGGTGCGCACAGCACCAAGATTTTCGGCGGCAAAGGCGGTGGCATCGGCGAGACGATCCTGCGCCGCGCGCGAACGTGCACGCACGGAACGGCCCGAGGCGACCAGCGGCAGAACGATGATCGGAATGGCTATCAGCACAAGGCCCGATAATTTCGGGCTGGTGATGACCATCATGGCAATCGCGCCAAGGAACATGAAGAAATTGCGCAGAGCGACTGAAGCGGACGCGCCAAAGGCGGTCTTCATCTGTGTCGTGTCAGCGGTCAGGCGCGAGACGAGTTCGCCCGTGCGTGCCGTATCGTAAAAGGGTGCATCAAGGCGCGTCAGATGCGCAAAGAGATCGGCGCGCAGATCAGCGACCACGCGCTCACCAATCGTCATGACGAGGTAGTAACGCGTGGCCGAGGCCAAAGCCAAAACCGCAACCACGACAACCATGGCGGCAAAATAGAAATTGATCGCGCCCGCGCTGTCGGCCGAGGAGAAACCGTGGTCGATCATGCCCTTCACGGCGAGCGGCACGGTGAGGGTGGCGCCAGAGGCGGCTGTCAGGGCGACCAGCGCGGCCAAAATGCGTCCCTTGTAGCGGTGCGCATAGGGAATAAGCGGGATCAATGCCTTGAGGGAGGTTACCGGTTTACCCTGATCCTTCGGCTCAGCCATCTGTCCCAGACCCTTTTTCCTTTTTTCCCGCCCTAGCGGGTAGAGCGACCCTTACACCTTGTCTCGGGTCCACGCCTGCGTTATAGGGGCGCAACCCCGAGAACGGGAAGCGACTTTTTAGCGGCTGCGGCCACGCTCTCGTGCGTCCCCGCTGACCTCAAGGACAAGACGATGAAGGCCGATACACATCCCAACTATCATTTCATCAAGGTCGTCATGACGGACGGCACGGAATATATGACACGTTCCACCTATGGCAATGATGGCGACAAGCTGAACCTCGACATCGACCCCAAGACCCATCCGGCTTGGACGGGCGGCAGCCAGCAGCTCATGGACCGCGGTGGCCGTCTTTCGAAGTTCAACTCGCGCTTCGGTGGCATCTCGCTCGGCAAGAAGTAAGCTTCTTCACCAATTGCCCTGCATTTACGAAAAACCCCGGCTTTGCCGGGGTTTTTTGTTATCTCAAGCGCTGCGGGCGCCAAAGGCGGCCTGAAGGCTCGCCAGCTGATGATGGATGTTCGGTGCGCTTGGCGCTACCGGCTCCATATCCTGCGCATAAAGCTGGTCATCAAGATGGATGATGCGGCCCTGCAAACGATGCGACGCCAGCGCCAGCGCCTGCAAGCGGTCGGGCAAGCGGGCAAAAGCTTCGGGCGGGGTTGCGAGCCCTTGGCGGGTCAAATTGACCCGGTGCTTGTCGGCACGTGCCTGATGGGGGGTGAGATCGCCCTCATTGACCGCACGCTGAAGAAGAAGCCAGGAGGCCATCTGCATCAGGCGGGTGGTCAGGCGCATGCTTTCAGAGGCATAGGCCAGCGCATCATAGCGGGGCAGGACACGCGATTCCTGGCGGCCTGGACCATCCAGATAGGCGGCAGCCTCCTCAACCAGCATCATCCCCTCAGAAAACAGGGTCTTGAAGGCCTCAGACGAGGCCAGATGATGGGCAAAAGAAACCGTATTGCGGGCGGCAGTCGGGGCGTTGCGATGCATGAACATTCTCCAGCCCAATGAGTTTAGGGAAAAAGCCGGAGGCGCGCAGAGTAAGCTCGGATTAACGTTAATGCCGCAAAAGCAGAAAACGTTTATTCCCATGCCCTTAGGGCTGATCAGGACTTGAAGAAGGCATCTGCCGCCAATTTTGACGCCTGTTTGGCGACCTTGGCCTCTTCGAGACGGATGATTTCGGCTTTCAAAAGGGCGACGCGCTCGTCCAATTCATCGACCGAGAGCGTATCGAGCGGCTGGCCGATCTCATGGGTGGCGGGTTTCTTCGGGGGCGCCATACCAAAAGGATCATCATCTACACGGGCCATATGCGCACTCCCCTTCCGCTTCAAGCGGCCTGATTATAGGCCGCAGTTCTATGATAGAAAAAGAGCCAAGACGAAAACCTGATCGGAGCCCCGCATGCTGCCGCAAAATATGACTGCCATTGTCATCACAAGTTTCGGCGCACCCGATGTGATGCAGCCGCAGGAACGCCCGATCATCATGCCGGGCGATCATGAGGTGCTGATCGAGGTGAAAGCGGCTGGCGTGAACCGTCCCGATGTGTCGCAGCGCCAGGGCAAATATCCGCCGCCGCCCGGCGCACCGCAGGATGTGCCCGGCCTTGAAGTGGCGGGCATGATTGTCGCCTGTGGACATAAGGTGACGCGGTGGAAGGTCGGCGACAAAGTCTGCGCGCTGGTCCCCGGTGGGGGATATGCAAGCTTCTGCCTCGCGCATGAAAGCAATGCTTTGCCTGTGCCGCAGGGGTTCTCTTTCACGGAAGCGGCAGCGCTGCCGGAAACTTTCTTCACGGTCTGGACCAATGTGTTCCAGCGCGGCCATCTCATGAGCGGCGAAACGCTTCTCGTTCACGGTGGCTCGTCGGGCATTGGTACCACCGCCATCATGCTCGCCAAAGCCTTTGGCGCGAAAGTCATTGTCACGGCCGGCACGGATGAGAAATGCGCGGCTTGCGTGAAACTCGGTGCCGATCATGCGATCAATTACAAGACGCAGGACTTTGTCGAAGAGGTGAAGAAGATCACCGACGGCCAAGGTGCCGATGTGATCCTTGATATGGTTGGCGGCTCTTACGTGCAGCGCAATTATGCGGCGGCGGCCGTTGAAGGGCGCATTGTCCAGATTGCTTTCATGCAAGGCTATAAAATCGAAGCGCTCGATATGCGCGCGATCAGCGCCAAGCGCCTGACCCATACGGGCTCGACGCTGCGCCCCCGCACGCCAGAGCAAAAGGCGATCATTGCCCGCGAGCTCGAAGCCAAGGTCTGGCCGCTTCTGGACAAGGGTGCCTTCCGTCCGGTGATAGATGCCACCTATC
>Ga0209400_1000838_pt1 | contig 26546 bp, 25 predicted proteins | sample M_130807_EF_Meta_FD_187313 | JGI IMG/M metagenome (GOLD analysis project Ga0209400, IMG submission 187313) | Freshwater microbial communities from Lake Montjoie, Canada to study carbon cycling - M_130807_EF_MetaG (SPAdes) (version 2) | ecosystem: Environmental > Aquatic > Freshwater > Lake... | reverse complement strand
TATATTTGGCTCAACCAAGGATTGAATAAACAAATTAGAAGAATGTGTAAGTTATTTAATCTTCAAGTCACCTATTTAAAAAGAACAGAATTTGGAGAGATTCAGCTTACAAATAAGCAGCCAGGAGACTGTATTCCATTAAATAAATCTGAAATTGATTATTTAAAACAAATATGCTTGAAGGGAGATGAAAATAACTGAAAATGAAGTTTTGGGCTTGAAATCGAAGCATCAAGTGATATTGTTTTGTAAGCAGAACCTTTATTCTGTTCAATTTTATAAACAGCTTATTCAATTTTTAAAGTGTAAAGATACTGCGCTTCAGACTAAAGTTTCTTGGCTTTTCAGTTGTTTGGTTAAAATGGATAAAAAGGGAATTCAAAAGCTATTTCCAATGATTGTTGAACAAGTTTATTTGAATCAAACAGATAGTATCAATAGAAATTTATTGAGTTGCATCAAGCATTTAGAAATTGAAAAAAAGGAAGCTGCTTATTTATTCGATATCTGTCAAAAACTTGTACTTTCTGCAAATACAGCCTTGGCTGTGAAAGTAAATTCATTGTATGTGATGCTTGATATTTTGAGCATTTACCCCGATTTTTACAATGAATTTGAACAAATTCTACAAATTGTTGAGGAATCGGAGGCTTGTTCCATCAATGCTGCCATCAAAAATTGTAGGACTAAAATGATTAAAAATCAAAAAATAAATATATACAAAAAGGCATGAAAAAACATACAATTAAGGGTTGCTTATTCCTTACCGCATTCTTTTTATTTTCATTTTCTATCATAGAAAACCCAACTGGAATTGATGAATCAAGCATGGACAAAAAAGTCAATCCTGGTGCCAATTTTTATTTGTATGCAAATGGTACTTGGTTAACCAATAACCCTGTACCTGCAAGCGAAACCAAATGGAGTAATTTTAATTTAGTTACCGAAAGAAATAATGAAGTTTTAAGACAATTATTAGAAAATGCTGCTGCAAATGTAAAAGCTCCAATTGGATCCAATATTCAAAAAGTAGGTACTTTTTACAGACTCTTTATGGATACCTTAAAAAGAGATGCGCAAGGAATCAAACCATTTGTTGCCACTTACCAAAAAATAAATGACATCAAAACCAAAGAAGAATTGATCTCCAATTTAGCAGAATTACATGAGATAGGTATTAGAGGATTTTTCGGATTTTACGTTTCCCAAGACTTAAAAAACTCAACAAGCTATATTTGCTACTTGTCACAGAGTGGCTTGGGTTTACCCGATCGCGACTATTATACCAAAACTGACAAACGTTCTGATGACATCAGAAATGCATACAAAAAACACATACAGGAAAGTTCAAAATTATTTGGTGTAATAGATTCAAATTTTGCATCAGAGGTATATGCCATAGAAAATGAATTGGCTATTCATTCAATGACCAGAACGGAGAGAAGAAACCAAGAAAAACAATACAATAAATATTCATTTACTGAACTCAATCAGAAATATCCTCATCTGAAATTTGATAATTATTTCAAAGCCAATAAAATGGCTTCACCAGATAGCATCATTGTAGGTCAACCTGAGTTTTTTGCTGCTTTAAATAGAATGATTGATTCACTCCCCCTAGCTCAATTAAAGCAATATGTATTATGGAATGCCTTCAATACCTCTATGGGGTATTTAGGTTCGGCCTATGAGAAAAAGAATTTTGATTTTTACGGAACAGTTTTAAGTGGAGCCAAAGAGCAAAAGCCAATGTGGAAAAGGGGCATTTCTGCTGCCAACAGCATAGTTGGTGAATTGTTGGGGCAATTGTTTGTAGAAAAAGTATTCAGTCCAGATTCAAAAAAACAGGTCAATGACATGGTTGATTTAATTGTTGAAGCATTCAAAGTTAGAATCAATCAATTGGAATGGATGTCGGCTGAAACTAAAAAGATGGCGCTCATAAAATTAGCCTCATTCAACAGAAAATTCGGTTATCCAGATGTTTGGACTGACTATAAAAATCTAGAAATAAAACCTGATTCTTATTTAGAAAATTATTTTAGAGCAGCCTCATTCTCGCACAAAGAGATGATTTCTAAATTGGGTAAACCAATTGATAGAACCAAATGGAGCATGTTGCCTCAAACAGTAAATGCATACTACAGTCCTACTTTGAATGAAATTGTTTTTCCAGCAGCCATCATGCAAGCGCCATTCTTTGATCCAAAAGCAGATATTGCTGTCAATTTTGGAAGTATTGGTGCAGTAATTGGTCACGAATTAACGCATGGTTTTGATGACCAAGGAAGTAAATATGGTGCTGATGGAAATTTAAAAAGCTGGTGGACCAACGAAGATCGTATCCAATTTGAAAAAAGAACTCAAAAATTAGTTGAGCAGTATAATGGCTACAAGATGTTAGACAGTATTCCAATCAATGGCGCTTTAACATTAGGAGAAAATATTGCTGATTTTGGAGGGTTGACCATTGCTTATGAAGCATTAAAAATGTACAAAGCCAAAAACGCAATGCCTGTAATTAATGGATTTACTCCGGAACAACGTTTCTTTATTGGATTTGCTCAAGTCTGGAAAAACAATGCGAGACCAGAAACAATCAGACAATTGATCATGACTGATCCACATTCTCCAGGAGAATACCGTGTCATAGGAACCTTGAGCAATATGCCTTCATTCTTTGAAGCATTTGGCGTTCAAAAAGGACAAAAAATGTTTAAATCTGCAGAAGAAAGAGTCGTAATTTGGTAAGGTTTAAAGTATTTTACTTCTGCTTCATTGGAATATGTTTTGCTGCTTGTGATTTGAAACCTAGCAGTTATATTCCTGTTGCTATTGATATTCAATTAGGGGAACTAATTTTAGATCAAACACTAACCGAAAACAGCCATCTTCTTGTAGACAGTTTGCATTTAAATTCAAGACAAACTGAATGTAAGGCATTATTTGAGAACCTAACCCATTCTTCTTTGGTAACGAAACAGCAGAATTTTTCTTGGTCTGTTCATTTTCTAAAAGAAGACAGTACCATCAATGCATTCTGCATTCCAGGAGGCCATATGTTTGTGTATAGCGGATTGTTAAATTTATGTACTTCAAAAGATGAAATAGCTGGCGTACTTGCTCATGAAATTGCCCATGCTGAAAAAAGACACAGCATCATTCAATTGACACAACAATTAGGCATACAAATCATCTTGGAATCTATTTTAGGCCTCAATAATTCGTGGTTAGGACCTGGTGCGCAATTGATGCAATTAAAATTTAGTAGAGCTGATGAATTAGAAGCAGACCAATTTGCATATTACCTTTTAAAAGATAAAAAATACAATACAGATGCTTTGCTAACTTTTTTCAATAAAATGAATCAACTCAATCAAGTTCATGTATTAGAATTTATGTCTACACACCCTGAAACTGAAAACAGGATACAAGCCATCAGACAATTGAAGCTTGAAAATGAAAAATAAGCGCCTGACAAATTTACAAAACGTTTTGTAATAGTTCCATTTTTATTGCCAATTAAATATATGTAAACATCAATAAGTCAAATTATTAGATATTTTCATCTAAACATTTACTTTAATTTTTGAATGATCCCTTTCTTGATAAATTCAATGTTTTCGATCTGCTTACTTGAATTGGCTTGATAATTAGATAAAATATGCTGTAATTCAGCTAGGTAATTGATTTCTTTGATCAATATTCGGTTGTATTGCTCTATTTGTGAAATAGACCTTTTCTGTAATTCAATTTCAGCTTGAATGCTGTTTAATTGGTCTATTTCCTTGTCAAGTTTAGGTATTTCTTTGGGGGTTCTAAGCATCTCACCTCTGCCCATCAATAGCCAATCTGGGCTAATCTCAGGGAATTTTTCAATTACTTTTTGAATGAATTCTAAGCCAGGTTTATTTCTACCTGAACTGATATGAGTAAGCACTGGAAGTGAGGTTTCTAAGATAGAAGCAAAGCTTGATCTTGTCATTTGCTTTATTTCCATTATAGACATAACTCTTTGGTTGATTGTAAGGGTATTACTCATAATATCAGTCGTTTAAAACATTTGTAAATAACAAATTTAACAAATGTTTCGCCACTTTACAAGTGTTAAGATTATGTAGTAACAAATGTTAAATATTCCCTTCTATCGATCGTTTACTTTATCTATCTTATCTTATTGATAAACAGTATATTATGCAACATAATTTAACATATTTAAAGTAGAGGTAAACAGGTGTAAAGCCCTCTGAATAAGTCAAATTGACTGAAACAAATTCACTTGTATGGTGTTATCAATTCATGGATTTTACAAAAAAAGTTTCTTACACAACATTCATACCCTACTCGCTAGACCAGGTATTTGATTTTTTCAGTAAGGCAGAAAATTTAAATGAGATCACTCCGCCGAATTTAAGTTTTACAATTTTAACCCCTTTGCCCATTCATTTAAAAAAGGGGGCGCTCATTGACTATAGAATAAAACTTTTCGGAATTCCCATGAAATGGAAAACAGAAATTTCCAACTGGAATCCACCTTATGAGTTTACAGACAAACAATTATCAGGACCCTATACAACTTGGATTCATACCCATCGTTTTGAAGAAAAAGATGGAGGCATATTGATGACAGATACCATTCAATACCAGTCTAAAGGCTTTATTTTAGCCCCTCTTTTACATTGGTTGTTTGTAGATGCCCAAGTAAAGAAAATTTTTGATTACAGAGAGGCTAAATTGTTGACATTGTTTAAACCTAAAAAGTAATTGGAGGATGCAACTCGTATAAAGTTGTAAATGTTTTAGTGTGTCCAGCTTCTAAAATTAAGATTCCTTCTTTGTCTCTAAACACTGAGTTTGTGTTTAATGAATCTGCAATTCCTGCCCAAGGCTCTATGCAAATGAATGATTGATTGGGATACTTATTCCATATGCCTAGAAAAGGAAATTGACTTGTATCTACTCTTACACTGAATGAATTGTGTTTGTGTTTTAGTTCAATGTATGAAGAGTTGAATTGTTTAAACACAAGCGCATCGTTTTTAAAACTTTCTGGGTTTAATGGTAAGTTTTGTAGGTTTTCGGCTAATAATTGATTTTCACCTGTTAAAAGTCCATTTGACAATATCTCTGTAAGCCAATTCATTTCATGATCAGCAATGATTTCATATTTGTCTAGATTTGCTTCAGGCAAATTGAATCCCGGGTGCAAGCCAAAGCTGAATGGCAGGTCAATATCACTATTGTTTTGAATTTGAATTGCCATACTCAATCCATTTTCCAATGCTTGATAAGTAATAATCAAACAGAAATCAAAAGGATAATTTGATTTTGTTTCTGAATTACTTTCCAATTTAAAGCTGATTAAATCAGTGTACAATTCTTGAATTTCGAAATTGAGATCTCGTGCAAAGCCATGCTGGGGAAGTGTATAAACTTGTTCATTCCAATTGTATTCATTGTTTTTAAGTTTACCAACTATAGGAAATAAAATGGGGGCATGTCGGGGCCAAACCTTGGGCTCTGCTTGCCAAATGAATTCAAATTTACTGTTTAAGTCAATTGCGGAAATCAATTCTGCTCCTTTTGAGCTGAAGCTATATGTTTTGCCAAAAGCATAGATTGAATGGTTCATGAAAGTATTAATTATTCAATTGAATATGTCTGAATTCAATTTATATTTGTTTGAATTCAATTTATATTTGTTTGAATTCAAAACCAAAGGTATGGATATAATCCTAAGAGGAATTATGATTTTGTTTGTTACTTTTTTGATAACATTCTTCGTTACTGATTTCCAGGCAGTATTAGACGGATTTACTGCATTTCTCGACTTTGTTTCAGGTTTAATTAGGCCAGGACGTTAAGCATTGTTTTGCTTACACAGATTATTCATGCATATTTGCAGTACAAATCGCTGCCGTGGTGGTGAAATTGGTAGACACGCCATCTTGAGGGGGTGGTACTCGCAAGGGTATAGGAGTTCGAGTCTCCTTCACGGCACAAAAAAAGGACTGAAATTCAGTCCTTTTTTTATAATTCGGTTGAGAATAAAAAATTATTCTTCAATGATAACAGTTTGTTCCTTGTTAGGTGATTTGATTTTAACAAGTTGAGTGTTCACTTTAATGCGGCTCTTGCGCAATACAGAGGTTACTTTATTTCTTCTGTCTTTTCTTTTTAATCTTGTAGTAGCCATAACGTTTATTTTGTGCGAATATAACAATCGAAATCAATATCCCAAAATTTTCAACATACCTTCTGAAGTTTGGGTGTCTGCAAAAACAGAAATTACTTGTTCACCTTTTTCATTTAAATCAATGACCAGGTGCTTTGGCGCTGGAATTAAACAATGTTGAATCCCCCCGTATCCACCTAAACTTTCTTGGTATGCACCCGTATGAAAAAATCCCATGACTAATTTTTCATTGTTGTTTGTTTTAGGCATAAAAACCTGATTGGTATTGGTATCTGAATTGTAAAAATCTTGGCTATCACAAGTTAAACCCCCTAAATTGATTCTTTGAAATTCTTGATCCCATTGGTTTACGGCAAGCAAAATAAATTTTTGACCAATTCCCCATGTATCAGGCAATGTTGTGATGAATGAGCTGTCAATCATGTACCAATTTTCTTTGTCATTTTGTTCTTTCTTGCCAATAATTGAGTACAAAACGCCGCCGCTCTCTCCTACTGTAAATGAACCGAATTCAGTAAAAATTGTGGGTTCTGGAATACTTCTGTTGTCGCAGATTGTTTTAATGGAAAATACAATTTGATCAATCATGTACTCATAATCATATTCAACGCCCAAAGAGGTATAAATTGGCATTCCTCCCCCAATATCAAGTATTTCTAAATCATTGCAAACTTCTTTTAAATCGCAATATAAATTCACCAATCGGGTCAATTCACTCCAATAATAAGTTGTATCTCTAATGCCTGAGTTTACAAAAAAATGAACCATTTTAAGTTTAAACAATGGATGGTTCTTGATTTTAGATTCGTACAGCTCAATTACTTTTTTATAGCTCATGCCCAAACGAGAGGTGTAAACCAAAAAATTAGGCTCTTCTTCTGTAGCTATTCTTATGCCCAATTGCATGGGTTGATTTGCATGCTTTTCCAACAAATCAAACTCTTCAGGGTTATCGAGAACACATGTTAAATTCTCAAAGCCTTCTGCCACCAATTCATTCATTTTGATGACATAAGCTTCATTTTTATAGCCATTGCAAACAATATGTTGCTTTTTATTGAATTTACCTTGTTTTTCTAATGTTCTAATGATATCTAAATCGAAAGCAGAAGAGGTTTCTAAATCTACCCCATTTTTTAACACCTCATTAATTACAAAACTAAAATGAGAACTTTTTGTACAGTAACAATAGTTGTATGCCCCATTGTAATTGTATTTCTTCATTGAAGCGCCAAAAAAGTCTCTTGCTTTTTTTATTTGAGAGCCAATTTTTGGTAAATAAGTAAACTTTAAGGGAGAACCATATTCTTCAACCAATTTCATAAGATCTAAACCTTGAAAATGCAATTGGTTGTTTTGCACTTCAAATCCATGACGAGGGAAGAAAAAGGTTTGGTGAATTAAATCAGTGTACCTGTTTTTGATATGCGGTTTTGTCAATTTTTTAAAATTTCAACAATTTTAATTAATGCTGCTAAATTTACCTATACTCTTGATTAAAAAATATCAATTCATTTTAAATTAGCTTGTTCACATTAAAAATTACAAGTCAAAAGCCATATATTCGCATTGAACCATCCTTGGAGGATTTGTGAATCAACTCAATATCATTACAATTTCATCTGATTTTGGCGCCGGGAAAAAAGGCGCATACAAAGGCCCAAAAGCCGTCCTAGATCATTTAAACAATTTTTCATTTGAAGTAAATCATATTTCAATCGTTCCAAATCAGGATGGAACTGTGCTTGAAACTGATTTTGCAAAAAATGCAAACCTTATAGTTGATTTACAAGAAAAAGCCATCAATGAAATTAAACCCTGTTTTGCAGGCCCAAAGGCATTTAATCTCATCATTTCTGGTGATCATAGCAATGGTCATTTAGGAATTAGCGCTGTTAAAGAAGCCTATCCTGATAAAAACATTGGTGTCATATGGATTGATGCACATGCTGATTTACACAATCCCGGAACAACACCTTCAGGAAATATGCATGGCATGCCATTGGCAATGGCTTTGGGAATAGATATTAATGCAAACCATAAAAACAAACTTGATCAAAATGAGTTGATGCTATGGAAGCGCCTTACCCATATTGGTGCATCTGGAATTTGCCCTAAAATAAAGCCTGAAAATTTGGTATTTATTGAATTAAGGGACTTTGAAACAGAAGAAGAAGAATTGATCAATCAATTTCAGATCAAAACATTTACTCCAGATTTAAGAAAAAATTTGGGCGTAAAATCAATCGCAAAACTTGCATTGGAACATCTATCAGCCTGTGATTTGATTTATGTCTCGTTTGATGTTGATAGCATGGATCCAAGTGTTTCTAAAGGAACTGGAACTCCTGTAGAGGGAGGATTAACCGAGAAAGAAGCAATTGAACTATTGGCTCAATTTACCAATGAGCCTAAGTTGATTGCCCTAGAATTTACAGAAATCAATCCAGATTTGGATAGAAATCTACCTATGGAAATAGTTGCAAGTAGAATAATCAATTCATTATTGCCTCGATAATTTACTTAAAAACATAAGCGTATCTTCTCCATCTGCATAAGTTTCTAAGCTTGGTTTTTGAGAACTACCATAAGGTATTGCATCTTTCAATGCCAATTTACTGACTATACATTGCAATTCATCCTTCTTTTCTAAAATAAGGGTTTCAACCTCTTCCATGCTTTTGTAAAAATCATAAAACAATACACCAATGGGTGCGGCAATTTTTGGGTCTTGTTTGATGATTAGAAATCCCGCATCAAGATGCTCGTTCAAGTTCATCAAGAAAATTGCTTTGTGATAAGTGTAGTTATTGGCAAATTTGTGATGGTGAATATAATTGTTGTATTTTTCTAATTTCTGAATGAGTAGTTTTATGTCAAAACCTTCTGGAATCAATACCTTTGACACATTGCGACAGCCCATTCCAAAATAGGTTAAAATATCATCAGCTAGCAAATCAAGTTCAGTTTCTGATTCATCTCCTGCTAAAACCGCAATGCTGTTTCTGTTTTTTCTTAGTAAGCTTGCCTTGTCTTTGAAATAATATTCAAAGTAGCGAAATGAATTGTTGCTTCCAGTAGCAATAACAGCATCAAAACCCTCTAATTTTTTGTCCTTTATCACTTGAATTCTTGCATCTAAACTGGCAAATTTTTGTTTCAAACAAGTGATTACCCACTCTATTAAAACTGCATCGTCAGAAGATGGCTTTACCAGTACTTTGAAGCCAGCAGCGAGTACACATATAAGGTCGTGCAATCCAACCAAAGGAATATTCCCAGCCATAACAATGGCAACGGTTTTCTCACTTGACTCGTTTGGTAAATCATATTTTTTGAGCCAGTTTTCAATTTGATTGACCTCTAAAACTTCTGACCATTGCTTGATTGCACGCATTTGATTGGGAATGGTAAACCAGGCATTTTCAGTATGTGCTTTGAATAATACTGGATGATTTTCGTCTACATGTCTAAAAATGTCTCCCAAACATGTCAACACCTCTACCCTTTGTGAATAATTCATGCTATTTAGATTAATTCTATTTTTTGGATTGCTGCAACAAAGCTAAACTTGCAGAAGATTTCAACCTAATATTTTTTTTATGGCAATAATGATAACCGATGAATGCATCAATTGTGGTGCATGCGAACCTGAATGTCCTAACAATGCAATTTATGAAGCTGGTGCTGAATGGGCATGGGCAGATGGAAATAATTTAACTGGAAGCATTGATGTTGATGGACAATCAGTTTCTGTGAGTCAAAGATTTTCACCTAAAAGTGATGATACCTATTTCATTGTTACTTCTAAATGTACAGAATGTGTAGGGTTTCACGAGGAGCCTCAGTGCGCGGCTGTTTGTCCTGTTGACTGTTGTGTACCTGATCCAGACAATGTAGAAAGCAACGAATTCTTGTTAGAAAAGAAAAACAGAATGCATTTGTAATCCCGGTTTCCGGGATTTTTTTACCCTTTTAACAGCATTCATATTTCAATCGATTTTTAACTGATCAGGTTATTAAATCATTCAAATCGTCTATTCTCCTATTCAAAATCAATCATTTCATTCTGTGAAATTGTGAAAGGAAGAATTTTATTCAGCTGAAACCATAAGCTTTTAATGCGATGAATTGGAAAAATCATCTTTACAATTCATGCAATCCTTTTGATTATTCAAATCTGGAAAGGGGAATTAAGCAAATAAATTGATTCAAACAATTATAATTTAAAATTGCAACCATAAAAAAGACCTCAAATGAGGTCTTTTTTATTTAAATAATTGAAATCTTATTTGATAAATTTCAGCACTTGATGCAAGCCTGATTTTCCATTTATATGAATCAAATACATTCCAACTGGTAAGTTTTCAATATTTAATTGTTGTGTTTGATCTGAAGAGAAATCTAATTTTCCTTCTAATACCAATTGACCAATTTGATTGCTTATTGCAAAATCGCATTGTTGAATATTGGCTGTTAATAAACTTAAGTTGATAACATCTTGCGCTGGATTTGGATAAAGAATCAATTGTTTGCTTGAATTGATATCTTCAATCCCAGTTGATTTTTTATTGAATAACAATGAAAAACGATTGCTTGCTTTAGAGTTGATATCATTATTGATGTCAAATTTATAAGATTTAACTGCACTTATTGGGGTTGATTTTCCTGTGTATTTGTCTTTTAACGAAATCTCAAAATCAGTTAAATCAAATCCATCAAATTTCATGGTATAAGTTCTGTTTTCAGTTTTTTCCATCCCCAATTGAATCGTTCTTTGGTCTATGAATTCTGGTACCCCTTGTATTGATACTTTTTTATTATCCGAAGTATAAGAATACATGGTAAAGCCTGGGTTGATCCATTTTTCTGTATCAAAAGTTTCAAATGTATTTTGTGCTTCATTGGTAGCGTAAATCACCAGACCATCTGCAAAAACACTGTCTTGTTCATTTATTGTAATTCTTAAAACTTCATCAACAACAGCTTTACCTAATATCTGAGAACCTTGAATTGCAGCAGTTTTATCTGACTCTTTGATAATGAGTTCAGGGTTTGATGCAGTTGTTTGAACAATGATTGCATTTCCAGATTCTATGTTTTTATTGACATTTCCATCTGAGCTGATCATACCACTTGCATTGTAATTGACATAGGCCCCTCTATTGTTGGTTCCACCTTGCGCTCTCCAAGTCCAATAACTAGTAGAGATATTTGATTTAGAAACTGTATTCCAATCAATTGTAGAAGGAAATGGATTTCCAATCATTGTGTAGCCATTAGACTGATTTGTCAATGCCGGGCTAGAACTGGTATTAAAGGTTTTATTTCCTGGTGTATGTGTACCAGTAGCAGATAAAATGGTATTGGTTGCAGGTGAATAATTAGAATTCAAATCAATGGTTCTATCCCCTCTAACAAACATTCTATAACCCATTCCTTGTGTCAAATTGGTTGCATTTGTGTTTGGAATAGAGTCCCATGATTGAGTTGTCGCATTCAATACAAACATTGATGGATATTGTAGTCCTTGTAAATCACCCACATCAAATCCGTTACTTGAGCCACCATTACCTGTAATGAATGCTCCCTTTTGCCAGTTGTTTTTTATAAAGTCGGAAGTACTCACTGGACTTGCTAAAAAACGATAAGCTCTTCTACTAGGTATAAATCTTTCTACAGTAATCTCACCTGTAATAGAAGCGGTATTTGGAAGCTCTCCAATTGAAGCAGTGCTTGTTGAATCTGATTTCAATACAAATGCATTATTGGTGGTTAAATTGCCTGAAAAAGTCATTCTAAATCCTGGTTCAATGGATTTAATTCCTGTACCTGAAATTTCAATATTGCCATAGTCACTTCTAGCAGATACCGATTGGTTTCCATTGGCATTGTAATGAATTGTAGAGCCTGTAAGTAAAGAAACTGTAGGATTATTCGTGCTTGAAATACAAGTGGTAGTTTTTCCAGAAAATCCATTTGTGTCTGCTGTAAGGACTGTTCCGTTGATTGTAATATTGGCATTATTTCCAGCAGGAAGGATTTGGTATGCATCCATATTCAGGGTACCGTCAATAGTAAGCGTTTTGGCAGACCCTAATGATAAATTTGACAATGAGCTATAATTAGCAGCAGAAGCAATTCCTAAATTGATATTGTTTGGCAAATAAGTTCCACCAGTTAGAGAAATTGAATTGTTGCTTCCGGTTAAACTTAAATTCAATGCAGTTGTAGATGTTGATTTAACAATCCCACCATTTTGAATGAAATCTCCTCCAATTGAAGCAATCAAATAGGTATTACCAGATTGAGATGCAAAATCAAGTCCACCATTTGATACTATCAAATCTCCTTCGATATTTAAATTTAATGAAGTATTATTTGTAAACTGCCAATCTCTGTTTAAAGGGAAGTTTTGCATCTCAAAATTCCCTTTAATTTGTAAAGTTCCCCCACCCATTTGTATGGAGTATCCAGGATCTGCACTCATGTTTACAATTAAATGTCCAAATCCAGCACTAGGTTGTGATGGTCCAGTGCTTGGTGATTTTTGAATTTCAAAAGTACTGTTGGCATCAAATGATTCTTTCCCATTTAAAATTCCAATATTGAAGCCACCAGTATTGTTTTGAATATACTTGGCATTGCTTTCCATGATGAAAGAATCTAGCGATGAAATTGACACAAGGTGATTTGCCTTCAAAATACCCCCATTCTCAATTTTAAGCTTAGAACTTCCGTTTGAACCAAAATTCCAAGTTGTATTGGTTGTCATGGTATGGCCATCTTGAATGATAAAATCATTGTCAACTGAGTTGAAAGCAATTGGGTTTATACCAGATCCATCTCTCGAACTAGTCCAACTACTTAAACTCTCCGGATTTAAACTGCCTTTTGAATAAAATGTTGCTTTTTGAGCCATCTGAGAGCCAGTGGCTGGATTTGTCAGTAGATAGTTTTGCAATGTACTTGCAGATGAATTGTATGAAACAACAGCTACATAGTAAGTTGTTCCTTCAGTTAGCCCAGTTAAATTCAATGAATTTCCTGAAGACAAATAAGAAATATAATTTCCAGTACCTAATTCATTTCCATTTCCAAAAATTGTGCTTGCAAGGTAAATTGATCCGTCTGTTGGAAATGCATCTACGGCAGCACTTGCCTTTACAATGACCATTGAATAAACAGCATCAGCGCCTTTTGTCCAGTTAACAGTAAAACTGTTTTTAGAAACATTGGTAAAGTTTACATTAGAGGCTTGATTGGTTGGCTCTGCAGCTAGTGTCATTTCGTTTCCACTCAAATTGCTTGAATAATTTGTAGACAATCCAGAGCCATTGTATTCATAAATATCAAAAGCGTACCTGCTAACAGGTGTCAATTCAATTACATTCACTGTTGAACCTGTGCCATTGTAAACTACAATATTTCCTGAACCTGTGGTATCGTTCGTTACATTGGAATAGGAAGAACTATTAACGGTGTATTGAGTGGCATTAGCTGGAGCTGTTCTTGATGTATTGATATCACGGGCTACTACTATTCTTCTACTTCCATTACCTTTAGTCCAGGCTAAGCTTATGCTACTTTGTGTAATATTGCTAAAAACTAAGTTACTTGACAAAACAGTGGGTTGTGCATCCAATGTAGTTCTTGAGTCAGAATAGACATCTGAATACACTGTACTTGATCCAGATCCATTGTATTCGTATATATCAAAAGTATACGAAGTGCCTATATTCAATCCACTAACCGTTACCGTCTGGCCATTTCCATTGTATATCACTCTGTTGTTTAAAGCAATCGAATCATTGCTGAAATCTGCGAATGAAGCACTATTTACACTATAAGCAATTGCGTTTGAGCTTGAACCTATAGCACTAGAACTTGGTCTAGCAACTACAATTCGTTTATTGCCATTTCCATTGGTCCAAGACAATTGTATACTATTTGTTGTAATGGTTCCAAATACCATTGCACTTGCTTTGACTGTTGGCTTTATGCCTAAGGTTGTCTTGTTTGCGGTTGTTGCAACAGCATAATTAATTGTGGAATTGCTTCCATTGTACTCATACAAATCAAATGAATAAGTAGTAGCATTTGTTAAGCCTGTAACATTGATGCTTGAGCCATTGGCATTGTAAACAACTACATTTCCTGAATTTCCTGCACCTGTCAGTAAATTAGGCACATCAGAAAAAGAAGAGCTGTTCACTGGGTAATTGGTTCCGTTGGTTGGGTTAACTTTTGGAGTTGAAGCCAATCTAACAACTAAAATTCTATTTGAACCAGAGCCATTGGTCCATGAAACCAAGGTGCTTGAATCTGTGGTATTGCTGAAGCTTAAATTGCTAGCTGCAGAAGGTTGACTTGCCAATGTAGATTGATTTCCACTTAAAAACGAACTCAAATAGTTTGCACTTGCATTGTCGCCATTGTATTCATAAATATCAAACTCATAAATTGTATTTGCACTTAAACCTGTTAGTGTAAAATTAGAACTTGAGTCATTGAAGACTACTTTGTTGTTGAGTCCAGTCAAAGGGTTTAAGGCATCTGAATATGAATTACTGTTTACCGCATATCCTGTTGCATTTGAGGGTGCAATTCTAGTTGAACCTGAAGGCCTAGCCACAACAATTCGCTTACTACCATCTCCTTTTGTCCAACTCAAATGCATACGATTGGTATCAATGTTTGAAAATTGAAGACTCAATGGAGCTGAAGTTGGGGGAATTGCTAATGTGGTAAAGGTGCCTGTACTGGAATAACCAACATTAGAATTCAATGTAAGGCCAAAAGATTTATAAGTAATGGAAACTCCTGAAGGCAGACCTGTGAATGTAGTATTGAAAGATCCAGTATCTGAGTTAGAGATATTGATACGATTTACCGAGTTGCCTCCAATTAAAGGATTGGAATTTAAACTGGTTTCAGACCAAATAAATCCCTTTGACATCGCTGGGTCGCAATCATCACTTCCATTTAACATACTTGAGACAGAGGCTGCTGTAGTTGTTATATTACTGGCATTCAAATTGGTTAATACTGGCAAAGGAAAACTACTTGCAGATGCCAAAGTTGTAATACTTGAAGGATTTGAAGCTGCAGTATTGGGGTTGTAATTAAGTGTAATTTCTGATATCAATGAATCTGACGAATAACTATATACCCTGAACCAATATTTTGAATTGGCTGTTAAATTTCCAACCAATACACTACTTCCTGTATCGTTATAAACACAATAATAGCCACTGCCCCCTAATTGACTTCCCCTGGTTGTATTGATGCCTTTAGGACTACTTACACTGTAAGCCAAACCATCTTCAATATTGGGTACGCCAGCCGAAGATGCCCTTAACATAAATACAGCTGTTCTATTTCCATTTCCTTTTGTCCATGCTACCTTTAACGATTTGTTGTTTTGACAAGAAAATTGAAGTGCACTAGCTTGAACAGTAGGCTCATCATATCCTATTATAACAATATCATCTATTCCAATTGCGTTGTTGGTTGAATTGTTGTAAGTAACCAATCTAATCATATTTTGAGAACCAGTATATGCGCTCGCATTTACTATAATTGTTGAGAAATTGGCATCTGAGGCTGTAATTTCATCTAGATTGTCCCAACTCACTCCCCCGTTCGTAGAAATTTCAACCGAAAGCATCGCAGCTGTACTTACAGTTGGTTCTGATTTTAATTGCAGATAAATGATTGCTCTTTTGCCAGTAAAATCCATATTTGGACTTTGTATACTTGCATTATTGGCGTTTAAAATCATATAATCATTTCCAGCACTAGAACCCTGAATTAAGCTTGAACCGGTCCAGCTTCCCGAAAATGTAGCAATCGTTCCTGAATGTTTAGGTGTGATTGCAGTTTGGGCATTTAATTGAGTAAAGGTTCCTAATATCAAGAAACTTAGAATCAATAAATTAAATATTTTTTTATACATAAACAGTGCTTGTAAATATGGTTTTAAATTGAAATTCTTTAATCAGAATAATTGTTTGTTAGTCGATTAGCGAATCATTAGTTTAGAAGTATTTCTATTTCCAGGCATGTCTAAATACCAATCTGGATTGGTTAAGCCATTGCTTTGAGCCCAAATTGAGAAATTTAAATAAGCTTGTAAAAAATCTACTTTTTCTTTTGTGTATGGAATACTTGTATTGATATCCAGTGCCCAAGGTAAATTGTTATAAGATTTATAATACCTTCCAATTCCAGGAATTGAATTGTCGTTTACAGTGCCAAAAAATCCGAAATTTGCTTTGTTGGTAGGAATTCTATTAGACAAATGAATCTCTTTTCCTCTTTGTTGATTCACAATAATGTAAGGGTTAAATGAATAAGCATCCATGATTGTAGTTGAAACTGTTCCACCAGATGGCGCAGTTCCATTGTTTATAAAAGATAGATGAATTCTAGTTGTATCAGTACCAACATCAGGCGCGTTTGAATCAACATTCACAAACCAATAGCCACCCGAAGTTGGAAGTAAATCATAGGCATCTTTAAATACGATAATATTTGCATGGTTAGGCTGATCAAATTCAGTACCATTTGCATTAAATGTTGTCCAAGTAACTCCAGTTGTTTTTGTCCCAGAAATGCTAGTAATTTTATCTGGTGCAACACCATCCAATTGAAAAGCAAATGCATTGTGTAAATCACCACCAATTGCACGGGTAACAAAGGTATAATCGGCTTCAACTACATTGTTATCACCATTAGAAACAATTGAATACTTATAATCAAGTACCAAATCATTGAAATCGTAATCCCCAATTCCTGGCCATAAATCTTCAAATAAAAGTGTTCCATACCCACTAGCTGGGTAATTTGTCAAAAATGCCCTCAAAGGGTCAGCTGGATACACATCGTCAACATCTGGAACCATGTCTCCATCAGCATCAGGTAATGTTGTATAAGTAGAAGTTTTCAAATACAAATTGGTATCGTAATATTTAAATGTACCTACAGTTGTATATTCAATTACCCAAAAGTAATATTTGACATTTGAGTTCAAATTTGTAATGGTTACCGAGTCTCCTGTTCCTAAGTAAACTACTTTTGCATTTCCAATGCTAGCACCTGAACCGTATGACGCATTCGCTGTATAGATAGATTTATCAGCAGGCCAGGCATTTACTGACGAGTCAGTGGATACCATTACAATTCTTCCATTTCCGTTTCCAGAGGTCCATTTGAATGTTAAACTGTTTGGATTGTGGTAAACAAAACTGGGCGCACTCGCACCTATTGTGGGATATGTTATAGCAACTGAATCGGTTACATTGTCAGTGAAAACTGGCTGCGCAAACAATGGAAATACACCAATTGACAGTAAAATAATAAGGAAAACTTTAATGCTATTTTTAAATCTTTGACTTTTCATTTTCTTTGGATTATCAGGATTTAAGGTTGTATAACCACAACTATTTTGCCTGCTTTGGCGTTAAACTTCAAATTTTGACCTGCAAAACTCCATTGCAAATTTTGTATGTGTGCAGGCAATTGAATTCTTGATGTAAAAGATTCATTAGCTTTTTGAAGCTTTTGGAAATAAATCTTGCCTTTTTCATCCAAAATTTTGAATGCGGCAATTCTTGGATCATTCTGTTTGCCTATAAATTGAATTTGCAAACTAGCATTGGTATTCCAGCTAAACTGATCTGATGTTTTTAGGTTTGTAAACTCTTGTTTGGGCTGAATTTCACCATTTCTTTCAATGCTGGTTCTTTTGCAAGCAACCACCATCAAAACGAGTGCAATTCCCACAACTACAATAAAACGAATAATCTTCATTTTGTTTAGATTTTATAATCGTTCTTTGAAAAAATTGTTCCGGTTTTTAAAATCAACTGTAACACATTAATTTACAAGATGATACAATTGAATCTTTTGTAAATCAAATCAAACAAAACGCCCCATAATGGGATAGAAATATCCCAAAATGAGACGAACGGGTAGTCGAAAAATAACAGTATTTTTTATTCAAATGCTTCTAAAAACTTGCATCTGTCTAATTCAATTTTTTGTGCTTTTTTGATATCCATTAAGCCGTATTCAATTTTATTCAACATCATCCAACAATTTGCTCTTTTCCTAAATGCTTCTGCTGAATCTTTGTTGAGTTGTATTGAGATATCAAAACTTCTTTTTGCTTCATTAAAGCTTCCTAATTCCATTAAAATTATTCCGTGTAAATAGTGACTTGAATGTTCAAACGGAAGCAATTCAATGGCTTCATTAATAGTTCTGAGCGCCAATTTTAAATCCCCACTGTCTTTGTACATTTTGGCCAGTAGTTCAATAACTTCAGATTTTGCATAAGCATCCTTTCCTAATGACAAGGCTTTCATTAAAAGCGGTTCCGCTTCATCGTGGTTTTCATTGAACAGGTGAAACTGAGCCAATCCAATTAAGCAGGGTAGAGAATCAGGATTAAAAAAATATAATTTTTGAAACAATTGGAAAGCCTGTTTTAGTTCATCATTTTTAAGCAAGCAATAAGCCTTTAGTAATTTTGCTTCTAAATGATTGGGATTAAACAGTAGATAAGAATTGCATAGTTGAAGCGCTGTTTTTTCAAATCCCCAATTTAAACTGGAATGCGCTTTTGCTAATAGGTGTTTGGTTTGAACTAAATTTTGTAATTTAATTTCTACTTGATTTGAGTGCAGGTTCATTTGTGTCATAATTGCTATTTTTAATGTAATTGATGGTACAAAGCTAAACTTCATTTCCGCAGTGTATTTGCGGGCTAAAACTGTTGATATAACTATATTTTATGCATTTAAATTGACTATATTGCAAGCATGCCAAAAAACAAAAATGCGATCATTAGGTATCGAATAATAGATGCTTGTTTAAGGAATAAATTCAAGCGATTTCCTAGCAAATTAGATTTTATCAGAGCCTGTGAGAATATAGGCACCGTCTCTTTAAGAACCATTGAAAAAGACTTGTATGACATGATGTATGACGAAGAGTTGAAATACTTCGCCCCTATTGCATATTCCAAGCTTGAAAAAGGATATTATTATGAAGATGCCAATTATTCAATTTCAAATTTCCCAATCAACGAAGAAGATTTATCGGCCATAGCATTTGCTTGCTCTATTTTGAGGCAGTTTGGTGGAATTGACCCCGCAAAACAATTAATTGATTCAATTGAAAAGTTGGAAAACTACTTGCATGCAAATGTAAAATTACCCATAAAATCATGGGAGACTATCATTCAAGCAGAAACAAGTACAGGTAATCTAGGCTTTGAATTTATTGCTCCTTTACTAGATTGTATCAAGCAAATGAATGTTTGTGAATTGGAATACAAAAGATTCAATAGTGACCAAATTAAATTTTATCATTTTCATCCCTATTTATTAAAACAATACAGAAACCGATGGTATGTGATTGGATTTGATGAAAACAGAAAAGACATTGGGACCTTTGCCTTAGATAGAATTATAGGTTTAACTCAAAGCAAAGAATCTTTTCAAATTACACCTCATTTCAATGCTTTGAATTACCATAAATATGCATTCGGTATCCATGTAATCAAAGATCAAAAACCAGAGAAAGTGAGATTGAAATTTTTAGCACAAGAAGCCCCATTTTTAAAGAGTCAACCTTTACATTCTAGTCAAGTAGTTTTAGAGGACAATATTCAATATTTTATAATTGAATTTGAAGTATGGATTAGCTTCGAGCTGATTCAGAGCATTTTGGGTTTTGGAGAAAGGGTTGAAGTTTTAGGCCCATTACACTTAAGAACTCAAATTATCAAACAACTCAACAATACCCTAAATTTGTATCAATAATTACACGATGAATAGCAAAGAAGAAAAACTAGCTGCGTTTTCAAGAGTTTTAGATATCATGGACGATTTAAGAGAAAAATGTCCTTGGGATAAAAAACAGACTTTAGAAAGTTTAAGGCATTTAACAATAGAAGAAACCTACGAACTCAGCGATGCCATTGTACAAAACAACCTAACAGAACTTAAAAAAGAAATTGGGGATGTATTCTTACACTTAGTGTTCTATTCTAAAATTGCCAGTGAACAAAAATTATTTGATATCGCAGATGTCTTGAATGGACTCTCAGAAAAGCTCATCAATAGACATCCACATATTTATGGAGATACCGTTGCCAATACGGAAGAAGAAGTTAAAGAAAATTGGGAGCAAATTAAGTTAAAAGAAGGCAATAAGTCTGTTTTGAGTGGGGTAGCAAAAGGCACACCCTCTATTGTAAAAGCATACAGAATGCAAGAGAAAGCAGCTCAAGTAGGTTTTGATTGGGAAACAGCAGACCAAGTTTGGGCTAAAGTTGAAGAGGAAATGGATGAATTCAAATTGGAACTCAAAAACAAGAACCACGAGGCTGCTCAAAAAGAATTGGGGGATTTATTTTTTGCTTTGATCAATTTGGCTAGAAAAAACAAGCTCAATCCAGATGATGGATTAGAAAGTACCAACCAAAAATTTCAAAACAGGTTCATGTTCATTGAAAATAAAATGAAAGAAAACAAGCAAGAATTTTCTGAAATGAACTTAGAACAATTAGATACTTATTGGGAAATGGCCAAATCTTCAGGTTTGTAAAACATTCATTCAAATTGTCTGTTTGTTAATAAAAAATCAAATGGTACAAAAATCAGACGACCAAAGCCTGAAAGAATTGCTCAAAACAGATTCAAAAATTGTGATTAAGTTTTATGCAAATTGGTGTGGACTTTGCAGACTTTATGCATCAAAATACCAAAAGATTTCAAATAAAAATTCAAGCGAAAATTTGTTGTTTTTAGAAATAAATGCTGAAGAAAACCCTTGGAGTAGGAATTTTGTTGAGATCTCTAAGCTTCCCTTTGTTGCAACAATTTATAATCAAAAAGTAATTGAGACGAGTTCAAGTTCCAATCTTGAATATGTTGAGCGGATGGTTGATCGTTTAAAACAAGCCTCTCAATGAGTTTATGCACTATATTTTAGACTTTTGTTGATAAACTCTTACACTTTAGTCGTTTTATGTTGAAATATCATTTAAAAAAAATATCTAATCTTCTATTTTTGCGCGTTCCTTAAACTAACTATGTCAATCACAACAGAATATTCAGCAATTTTTATCCAATTCATCGTTGCATTGGGTTTTGTGGTCACTACCATGATTGTAAGTCATTTGGCAGGACCTCGCAGAAATACTTCAGACAAACTAGAGGTATTTGAGTGTGGAATTGAATCTGAGGGAAATGCAAGAACTCCATTTTCAGTGAGGTATTTCATGACCGCTATATTATTTGTTTTGTTTGATGTTGAAGTGGTGTTCATGTACCCATGGGCTGTTAATTTCAAACAACTTGGAAATGTAGGATTCTTAGAAATGCTCATTTTTGTTGGTACGTTATTCATTGGATTTTTATACATTATTAAAAAAGGTGCCCTTCAGTGGGAAAAATAATCAATCTATGTCAATACAAATTGCAGATGCGCCTCCCGGCATTCAGGGACAAGGTTTCTTTGCTACTTCTTTAGACAAAGCTGTTGGTTTGGCAAGAGCGAATTCGCTTTGGCCTCTACCCTTTGCCACTTCATGTTGTGGGATTGAGTTCATGGCAACAATGGCATCAAATTACGACATGGCTAGGTTTGGTTCTGAGCGATTGAGTTTTTCACCCAGACAAGCAGATTTGTTAATGGTCATGGGAACCATTGCCAAAAAAATGGGTCCAGTTGTTAGACAAGTTTATTTACAAATGGCAGAACCTAGATGGGTAATTGCTGTAGGTGCGTGTGCATCAAGTGGTGGTATTTTTGATACTTATTCAGTATTGCAAGGCATAGACAAGGTAATTCCTGTGGATGTGTATGTGCCTGGATGCCCTCCAAGACCAGAACAAATTATAGATGGAATCACCAAAATTCAAGAATTGGTTAAAAATGAACCGCTGAGAAGAAGAAATTCTCAAGAATATCAAGCATTGATGGCATCTTACGGAATCAAATAATGGGAAGTTTAAGTAACCAAGAAATCATAAACCATATTCAAGAAACATTTCCAAATCTTGTGGTTTCAAGTCAGGAAAGCTTTGGTATGATGACTATTGAAGTTCAAGCTGATCAAGTTAAAAACTTGTTTCAGTTCTTGTATGAAAATTCGGAATTGCAGTTCCAGTTCCTGACCGACCTTTGTGGTATTCATTTCCCAGATCAGTCAGGTAAAGAGTTGGGTGTTGTCTATCATTTACACAGCTTGGTAAATAATTACAGAATACGAATTAAAGCTTTCATTCCAAAGGCAAATCCTCAAATTGATAGTGTTAGTGATATTTTCAAATCAGCCAATTGGCAGGAAAGAGAAACCTTTGATTTTTATGGAATTGAATTTCTTGGGCATCCAAATTTAAAACGAATACTCAATGTGGATGAAATGGATTATTTCCCATTGAGAAAAGAATATCCATTAGAAGATCAACACAGAACAGATAAAAATGACAGTTATTTTGGCCGATAAACCCTATGGAAAATAATTTAAACACCACATTTGAAGAACAATCAAAGGCCTATACTACGCTCAACTTAGGTCCAACTCACCCTGCAACTCATGGTATTTTTCAAAATATCTTGACCATGGATGGTGAGATCATCATAGATTCTGAACAAACTGTTGGTTATATACATCGCGCTTTCGAAAAAATTGCTGAACACCGTCCATTCTATCAAGTGACACCACTTACCGATAGATTAAACTACTGCTCTTCTCCTATTAACAATATGGGTTGGCACATGACCATGGAAAAACTTTTAGGCGTAAGTGTACCCAAAAGAGTTGATTACATGCGTGTAATAGTGATGGAATTGGCAAGAATTTCAGACCATTTGGTTTGTAATTCAGTGATTGGAGTAGATACGGGTGCTTTGACCGGCTTTACTTATGTATTCCAATGGAGAGAAAAAATATATGATATCTACGAAGAAATTTGTGGTGCGAGATTGACTACCAATATTGGAAGAATTGGTGGCATGGAAAGAGATTTTTCAAAAGAAGTTATAGCTAAAATTGAAGATTTCTTATCAGGATTTCCAAAAGTATTTGATGAATTCTGTAGCCTTTTAGAACGCAACAGAATCTTCATGGACAGAACCATTGGAACAGGCCCTATTACAGCTGAAAAAGCCCTGAATTATGGATTCACTGGCCCCAATTTAAGAGCAACTGGTGTGGATTACGACGTAAGGGTGATGAATCCTTATTCTTCCTATGGCGATTTCGATTTTACCATTCCTATTGGCATCAATGGTGATACATACGACCGCTTCATGGTCAGACAAGAGGAAATTAGAGAAAGTTTAAAAATCATCAGACAAGCATTGAATAATTTGCCAGAAGGCAAATATTTTGCAGAAGTCCCTTCTTTTTATTTGCCTCCAAAAGAAGAAGTTTACCACAATATGGAAGCTTTGATATGGCACTTCAAAATTGTGATGGGAGAAGCAGATGTTCCTGTTGGTGAAATATACCATTCGGTGGAAGGTGGAAATGGAGAATTAGGTTATTACTTAGTGAGCGATGGTGGAAGAGCTGCCTACCGCTTACATTTTAGAAGACCTTGTTTTATTTACTACCAAGCATTTCCTGAGATGGTAAAAGGTTCAACCCTCAGTGATGCCATTGTCGCAATGAGTAGTATGAATGTAATTGCAGGAGAATTAGACGCTTAAGCTGTTATAAAATGGAGAAAAAAGAAATTAAATTTAGCACTGAGGTATTGGGACTTGTTCAGAAAATGAAAAGTCGTTACCCAGAAGGTAAACATAAATCAGCACTGCTCCCTGTTTTACACCTGGCACAAGCTGAGTTTGATGGTTGGCTAAGTACTGAGGTGATGGATTATGTAGCAATATTGCTTGAAATCAAACCCATTGAAGTTTACGAAGTTGCTTCGTTTTACAGTATGTACAACTTGAAACCCGTTGGAAAATGTTTGATTGAAGTTTGCAGAACTAGCTCTTGTTGGTTAAGAGGTGCAAATGAAATTGTAGCGCATATTGAAAATAAATTAGGAATCAAAGAAGGAGAAACTACCCCTGATGGCTTGTTTACGCTTAAAACTGTGGAGTGTTTGGGTTCTTGTGGAACAGCACCAATGTTAATGTGTGGAGCGCAATTCCATGAAAATTTAACCACTGAAAAAGTAGACAACTTACTTAGTTCATTGAAAGCAGAAAATACAAGAAAAACGTATTTAGATAAGGTCGTAGTAGATAAATATTAAGTCATGGGAAAGAAATTATTACTTGCAAACGACCATATAGAAGGGATTCAAACCTATGAGGTTTATAGAAACAATGGTGGATACCGTTCGGTTGAAAAAGCTTTAAAAACTTTAAAACCTGAAGATATTGTTGAAGAAGTTAAAAAATCTGGATTAAGAGGTAGAGGTGGTGCAGGCTTCCCTACTGGAATGAAATGGAGTTTTTTAGCTAAACCTGAGGGTGTTCCAAGATACCTTGTATGTAATGCGGATGAATCTGAACCTGGAACATTCAAAGACAGGTATTTGATGTCAAGAATCCCTCACCTACTGGTGGAAGGCATGATAACAGCTAGTTATGCATTGGGTGCAAAAACCTCTTATATTTATATCAGAGGTGAATATTATTATGTTGCTCAAATACTTGAAAAAGCCATTGCAGAAGCCTACCAAAATGGTTGGTTAGGTCAAAATATATTAGGAACTGAATACAGCTTAGATTTACATGTACAAGTTGGTGGAGGCGCCTATATCTGTGGTGAAGAAACTGCTTTGCTAGAATCTTTAGAAGGTAAAAGAGGCAACCCTAGAATTAAGCCTCCATTCCCAGCAGTTGCTGGATTATACGGCTGTCCAACGGTTGTAAACAATGTTGAAACCATTGCAGCCGTTGTACCAATTGTGAATGAGGGTGGCGATGCTTATGCAGCTATTGGGATTGGTAAATCAACTGGGACAAAGCTTATTTCGGCTTCGGGTCACATCAAAAAACCTGGCGTTTATGAAATTGAAATGGGCATTACAGTTGAGGAATTCATCTACAGTGATGAATACTGTGGAGGCATTTTAAACGATAAAAAATTAAAGGCAGTAGTAGCTGGAGGGTCTTCAGTACCAATCTTACCCACTGACAAAATATTAACAACACCTGCTGGTGAAAAAAGGTTGATGTCTTATGAAAGCTTGTCTGAAGGCGGTTTTGCCTCTGGAACTATGCTTGGATCTGGCGGTTTTATAGTGATGGATGAAGACACAAGTATCATAGAAAATCTGTACACTTTTACTAGATTCTATCACCATGAAAGCTGTGGCCAATGTTCTCCATGCAGAGAAGGAACAGCTTGGATGGAAAAATTATTACATAAAATTTTAGATGGACAAGGTACGCTTGCCGATGTTGACTTGTTATGGGAAATTCAATCAAAAATTGAAGGCAATACCATTTGTCCATTGGGTGATGCAGCTGCTTGGCCTGTTGCCAGTGCAATCAGACATTTTAGAGCTGAATTTGAAGCTTTTGTAAATAACAACAGTTCAAGTAAAGCAATTCATTAAAACCAGAAACTGAAAAGAAAATGGCTAAAATTACAATAGACGGAAAAACAATAGAAGTTGCAGATGGAACCACCATTTTGCAAGCTGCTAGAATGATTGGACCGGATGTAGCCCCTCCTACCATGTGCTATTACAGCAAATTAAAAACAAGTGGTGGCTATTGCAGAACTTGTTTGGTAGAAGTGAGCAAAGGCTCTGAAAAAAACCCTAGTCCAATGCCAAAATTGGTCGCTAGCTGCCGAACTCCTGTCATGGATGGTATGGAAGTTAAAAACAACTCTTCTGAAAAAGTAACAGAAGCCAGAAAAGGAGTTGTAGAATTCTTGTTATTGAACCATCCGCTTGATTGTCCTGTTTGTGACCAAGCCGGCGAATGTCATTTACAAGATTTGTCTTATGAGCATGGTTCTGCTAAAACAAGAACTGATTTTGAAAGACGTAATTTTGAAAAAATCAATATAGGCGACTATGTTCAATTGCACATGAACCGTTGTATTCTATGTTACAGATGCGTAAAAGTAGCTGAACAAGTTACAGATGGCCGAGTTCATGGTGTGATCAACAGAGGCGACCATGCTGAAATTTCAACTTATATTGAAAACGCAATTGACAATGAGTTTTCGGGCAATGTAATAGATGTTTGTCCTGTTGGTGCCTTGACTGATAAAACCTTTAGATTCAAGAGCCGAGTTTGGTTTACTAAGCCTGAAAATGCCCATAGAGATTGCCCTACCTGTTCAGGAAAAGTG
>Ga0209400_1000837_pt1 | contig 26559 bp, 23 predicted proteins | sample M_130807_EF_Meta_FD_187313 | JGI IMG/M metagenome (GOLD analysis project Ga0209400, IMG submission 187313) | Freshwater microbial communities from Lake Montjoie, Canada to study carbon cycling - M_130807_EF_MetaG (SPAdes) (version 2) | ecosystem: Environmental > Aquatic > Freshwater > Lake... | reverse complement strand
TTTACATGCGTTCGATCAGTGCTGGGCCGGGGCGCCTTCGTGATCGCGGCGTCCGCCTTCACGGCGGCCACCGTCACGACCGCCATCGCGACCACCACGGTCGCCGCCGCGGCCACCGCGGTCACCGCGATCGCCACGGTCCCGGCGCTCGCCGCCTTCGTCACCTTCGCTGCCCGCCGGACGCTCCATGAGCGCCTTGCGGCTCAGCTTGATGCGGCCGCTGTCATCGACGTTGATGACCTTGACCTTGATGACGTCGCCGATCTTGACCACCTCGCTCACGGTCTTGACGAAGCCGTGCGCGAGCTCGGACACGTGGCACATGCCGTCGGTGCCCGGGGCGAGCTCGACGAAGCAGCCGAAGTCCTTGATCGAGATGACCTTGCCTTCGTAGATGCTGCCCAGCTTGATCTCGGCACCCAGCGCCTCGACCTCGGCGCGCGCGATGGCGGCCTTCTCGCTGTCGGAGCAGGCGATGAAGACGGTTCCGTCCTCCTCGACGTCGATCTGCGCGCCGGTGCGCTCCTGGATGCTGCGGATGGTCTTGCCGCCCGGTCCGATGAGCTTGCCGATCTTCTCGGGGTCGATCTTGACGGTGATGATGCGCGGCGCGTACTTGCTGATGTCCGCGCGCGGCGCCGGGATCACGGCCTCCATCTGGCCGATGATGTCGAGGCGACCCTTGCGGGCGATCTCGAAGATGGTCTCGATCTCGTCGATCTTGAGGCCACGGGCCTTGAGGTCGAGCTGGATGCCGGTGATGCCCTCGCGGGTGCCGCTGACCTTGAAGTCCATCTCGCCGAAGAAGTCCTCTTCGCCGATGATGTCGATCACGTGGCCGACCTTGCCCTCCGAGGAGGTGAAGCGGCCGACCGAGATGCCGGCGCAGGTGGCCTTGATCGGCACGCCCGCGTCCATCAGGGCCAGGCAGCCGCCGCACACGCTGGCCATCGAGCTCGAGCCGTTGGACTCGGTGATCTCGCTGATCAGGCGGACGGTGTAGGGGAACTCCTCGGGGTTCGGGAGGATGGCGCGGAGGCTGCGCTCGGCGAGCGCGCCGTGGCCGATCTCGCGACGGCCCGGGCCCATGATGCGGCCGGCTTCGCCGGTGCAGAAGGGCGGGAAGTTGTAGTGGAGGTAGAACTTCTTGGCGTACTCGGGGACGAGGCCGTCCACGATCTGCTCGTCCTTGATGGTGCCGAGGGTGCAGGTCACGATGGACTGCGTCTCGCCACGCTGGAAGAACGCGCTGCCGTGCGTGCGCGGGAGGACGGAGACCTCCATGTCGAGCTTGCGGATCTGGTCCTTCGAGCGGCCGTCCGGGCGGATGCCGTGGTTGGAGACCAGGTCATGCGTGATCTTCTTCTCGAGGATGCGCATGCCTTCCTTGGCTTCCTTGGCGCGCTTGTCGGCGGCCTGCCAGGTGCTGAAGCTGACCTCGCCGGTGGGCATCGCGAAGAACGTGTCGAGCACGTACTTCTTGATCTCGTCGACCTTGGCGTTGCGGTCCTTCTTGCCGTTGATCTTGCGCGCCTCCTTCATGGAGTCGTACGCCTTCTCCTTGAGGAGCTTCATCACCTCGTCGGAGGGGAGGACCGGGGCGCCCATGGCGTGCGCCGGGGCGCCGCACTTGGTGCGCAGTTCCTCGATCATCTCGAGGATCGGCTTGACGCCGTGGTCGTAGCCGAAGCGGATCGCCTCGAGCATGGTCTTCTCGTCGACCTCGGCGGCGCCGACCTCGATCATGTTGATGCCGTCCTTGTGGCCGGAGATCACCAGGTCGATGTCGCTGTAGTCGAGCTGCGCGACGGTGGGATTGACGATGAACTGCGAGCCCTGCTCGGTGATCACGCGGCCGACGCGCACGGTGGCGATCGGGCCCTGGAACGGGGCGTCGGTGATGCTCAGCGCGGCGCTGGCACCGGTGCAGGCGATGACGTCGCTGTCGTTCTGGGTGTCATGGCTCAGGACGATGCACTGGAGCTGGATCTCGTCGATGAAGCCCTCGGGGAAGAGCGGACGGATCGGGCGATCCATCATGCGCATGGTGAGGACTTCCTTCTCGCTGGGAGCCGCCTCGCGCTTCTTGAAGCCGCCCGGGTACTTGCCGGCGGCCGAGGTGCGCTCGCGGTAGTCGCAGGTGAGCGGGAAGAAGTCGATGCCGGCGCGCGGGTTGGCGCGCACGGCGGTGCACAGGACGACGGTGTCGCCGTAGCTGGTGACGATGGCGCCGTTGGCGAGCTTGGCGACCTTGCCGGTCTCGAAGCGGAGCGTGCGTCCGCCGATCTCGCGCTCGACGATGACGTGCTTCTTGGTGGTGTCTGACATGGTGTTCATTCCTCTTTCGTGATGCCTTCTAAGGCTTGCTGGCTTCTCTGGACTCTGTGATTGATGTACGGGATGGCGTCCGCCCAGTGGATGGGCGATGGCCGACCGCCTTCGGGGCAGGTGCCACGGCGCAGGGATTGACCCGGTGAGGGCAGGCTGCGCGGTGCCAACTGCCGCGCCGGCGCGAACGCCGGGCGGCGGGGCTGCGCGGCTTACTTGCGCAGGCCGAGACGCTTGATGAGGCTCTGGTACCGCTCGCGGTCGGTGCGCGCGAGGTAGGTGAGCAGGCGGTTGCGGCGACCGACCATGAACAGCAGGCCGCGGCGGCCGTGGTGATCCTTGGGATTGGTCTTGAAGTGCTCCTGCAGGGCGCCGATGCGCTCGCTGAGGATGGCCACCTGGACTTCGGGCGAACCGGTGTCAGTGGCGTGGGTGCGGTTGCCGCTGATCACGGCGGCCTTCTTGGTTGCGGAGATCGACATTGCTTCTGTGGTTCCTTGCTTGAATTTGAGCCACGCAGTGTAGTGGAAACCCCGCCGGACTCAAGGGGGAAGGTGTCTTTGCGTTATCGGCATGCGCCCGTGCTCCGTATCCTGCGCCGGATCATGCCTGCAGCCACGCCAGCCGCGCCCGCCGGATTCGAAGGAGCCATCGCCCAGTTCATTGCCGATGCCGCCAGGATCGAGCAGGGAGGGGGTTCGTCGGGTGTCGAGCGCCAGCACCGGCACGGCCGCCTGACCGCGCGCGAGCGCATCGCGCTGCTCGTGGACAAGGGGACGGAGTTCATGGAGCTCGGCCTCTTCGCGGCGTGGAACATGTACCGCGAGTACGGCGGCGCACCGGCGGCGGGCGTGGTGACGGGCATCGGCACCGTGCAGGGCAGGCAGTGCATGGTGATCGCCAACGACGCCACCGTGAAGGCGGGCGCGTTCTTCCCGATGACCTGCAAGAAGATCATCCGCGCGCAGGTGATCGCCGAGCGCGCGCGCCTGCCGCTCCTCTACCTCGTGGACAGCGCGGGTGTGTTCCTGCCGCTCCAGGAGGACGTGTTCCCCGACACCGACGACTTCGGCCGCATCTTCCGCAACAACGCGGTGTTCAGCGCCATGGGCATCCCGCAGTACGCGGCGATCATGGGCAACTGCGTGGCGGGCGGCGGATACCTGCCGGTGCTCTGCGACACGCTCCTCATGACCGAGGGCAGCGGCCTGTACCTGGCCGGCCCCGCGCTCGTGAAGGCGGCGATCGGCCAGGAGGTCTCGAGCGAGGACCTCGGCGGCGCCGAGATGCACGCGCAGATCTCGGGCACCATCGATTTCCGCGAGAAGGACGACCCGTCGTGCATCCTGCGCATGCGCAGCCTGCTGCAGGCGAACCGCGCGGCGATGGCGACGCCGCAGCCGCCCGTGGCGGCGGCCGAGCCTGCGCGCGCGGCATCGGAGGTGGCCGGCATCTTCCGCGGCGAGCCCGGCCAGCAGTACGACATGACCGAGCTCCTCTCCTGCGTGGTGGATGCCGCCAGCATGGACGAGTACCGAGCGGAGTACGGTCGGTCGCTCGTCTGCGCCTATGCGCGCATCGGCGGTTTCCCGGTGGGCATCGTGGCGAACCAGAAGAAGCTGACGCAGAAGAAGATGGCAGGCGGCAAGGCCGGGCCCTCGGTGGCCACCAACATGCCGGCCGTGATCTACGACGACAGCGCCGACAAGGCCGCGCGCTTCATCATGGACTGCAACCAGCGCAAGGTGCCCATCCTCTTCGTCCACGACACCAACGGCTTCATGGTGGGCCGCGACAGCGAGCAGGGCGGCATCATCCGCGCGGGCGCCAAGATGGTGAACGCCATGGCCAACTGCGTGGTGCCCAAGCTCGTCCTCATCGTCGGCGGCAGCTACGGCGCCGGCAACTACGCCATGTGCGGACGCGCGTTCGACCCGCTGCTCACGCTCGCCTGGCCGAACTCCAAGTGCAGCGTGATGGGTGCCGCCCAGGCGGCCGGCACGCTCCTCCAGATCGACCTGGCCGCGCGCGAGCGCAAGGGCGAGAAGGTGGACGACGCCGTGCGCGCGCAGCTCCTGGAGGCAATCACCAAGAGCTACTCCGAGCAGCAGGACATCCGCTACGCCGCAAGCCGCGGCTGGCTGGACCGGATCATCGAGCCATCGCGGACGCGCGCGGAGCTCCTGGCGGCCGTGCGCGTGGCGTACCAGGCCCCCGTCGACCAGCCGTTCCGCACCGGCGTACTGCAGACCTGAGCCGCAGGAGGCATCGCATGCGCATCGTGATCGCGACCGGCAACCCGCACAAGGTGGACGAGATCCGCGCAGTGCTTGCGCCCATGGGTTTCACGGTGGTGGCGCTGCCCGAGCTCGGGCGGCCCGTCCCGGCCGAGCCCGAGGAGCCCGGCATCACGTTCGAGGAGAACGCGCGCATCAAGGCCCGCTACTACGCCGCGGCGCTGGGCGAGGCGGTGCTGGCTGACGACAGCGGGCTTGAGGTCGACGCGCTGCAGGGTGCGCCGGGCGTGCACAGCGCGTACTGGGCCGGCACCGCGGGCTCGCGCGCGGAGCGCGATGCGCGCAACAACGCCAAGCTGGTGGAATCGATGCGCGGCGTGCCGGCGCATCGGCGGCAGGCACGGTTCGTCTGCACCATGTGCGTCGCCACGCCGGACGGCGCGGTGCTGGTGGAGACGCGCGGCGAGTTCGAGGGCGTCATCGCGGACGAGCCGCGCGGTGCGCATGGCTTCGGGTACGACCCGCATCTCTTCCTGCCCGATCGCGGCGTGTCCAGCGCGGAACTGCCGCCCGACGAGAAGAACGAGGTGAGCCACCGGGGCCGCGCGGTGCGCCGGCTGGCGTACCTGATCACTCACAAGCGGATCGAGTGGTGATCGGGTGGCCGCGCCGATGAGCATCCCGCTGACGGTGCTGCCGCTGGGCGCGCAGCGCTATTCCTGCCATGGTTGCGGCGACTGCTGCCGTGACTTCACGGTGCAGCTCCGCGAGGCGGACCTGGCGAAGCTTGCCGCACAGGGCTGGGAGCGCGAGCTCGGCGAGGTGACCGTGGAGTTCCGCGGCCAGCGCTACCTGAAGCAGCGTGCGGACGGCGGATGCGTCTTCCTGCTGCCGGACGGCAAGTGCCGGATCCATGCCGAGCATGGCCTGGAGGCGAAGCCGCTTGCGTGCCAGATGTTCCCGTTCACGCTGGCGCCCGATGCGCGCGAGGCGCGCGTCGGCATCAGCTTTGCGTGCGCGAGCGTGCTGGGGAACCAGGGTGCCTCGCTTGCCTCGCATGCGGCCGAGGTGCGCCGCATGTCGCGCGACGTGCCGGAGCTTGGGCCGGTGCGCACGCTGCTCGATGCATCCACGGAGGCAACGCCCGACGAGGCGGCCATGGTGGCGGAGGCCGTCGATCGCTGGCTGCGCAATGCCGCGGTGCCGCTTGCGATGCGGGTGGATGGACTGGCGTGGCTTGGGCAGCAGCTTTCGGGAGCGCGCTTCGCCACGGTCCGCGGCCCACGCCTGCGTGAACTGATGGACACGTTGGTGGACGCGCTGCCGCAGGAACTGCCGCTGCATCCCATCGATCCGCCGTCCGGTGCGCAGCGCGCGACGCTTCGCCAGGCCGCGTTCTTCCGGCTGGAAGACCCGAAGATCGGCGAGCTGCGGCGCGTGGGGCGCGTGCGTGCCGTGCTGGGCCAGTACATGCGCAGCCGTTCGTTCTCCAAGGGGCGCGGCGTCATGCCGGCCATGGGCGATCGATGGCCGTCGGCGGCCTTCGCGGCCGTGGAGCGCACTGCAGCGCTTGGCGAGTCTGCCGATTTTGCCGCCATCGAGGAGCTGTTCGTGCGCTGGATGCGCGCCACGGTGCTGGGCGGACGCGCATGGGGCAGCGGTTACTACGGCTGGCCGGTGGTGGACGGCATCCAGGCGATGGCGCTCAACGTGGCGTGCGCGGCGTGGCTCGCGCGCGCGCATGCGGCAGCGTCGGGGCGCGCTGCGCCGGCGCTCGCTGACGTGCGCGCCGCGATCGGTCGCGTCGACCGCACCTGCGGCCGCGCACCGTGGCTCGGGAGCCGTGCGGAGTCGATGCGCATGGGGTTCCTCCGGATCGACGACGGCCTGCGGCGCGTGCTGGCGCCATCGTTCGTCACCGCGGGCTGACGGACGCTTCGCGCCGGCGCATCCGGTACCACGCTGCCAGGAAGGGAATCGCGGCGAGTCCCATCGGGATCGTGGTGAACATCTCGCCCAGGCTCTCCAGGAGCGCAAGCTGCTTGAACCCGCCGTCGGCGTGCGCGACGTCGATGCCGCCGCCCGCCATCCAGTTGGCCACGAGCACCGTGGTTGCCTCTCGGAATCCGATCCGCCCGAACGGGTTCAGCATGACGGCAATGGCGGCCACGCCGAGCACCGTCACCGTGGCGAACGAGAGCCCGAGGTCGAGGATCTCCGCCGCGCACCACATCCGCACGATCCAGAGGAGCACCTCCAGCACGCGGAGCACGGTGCCCGTCCAGTAGGTGCGCGGCGTGGTGAGCATCCGCGTCCACTCGCCCATGCGGCGGTGGACCGGCGGAAGCTGCGCAGCGCGCATGAGGACGAATCCGCCGATCGCGAGCGCGAGGAGCACCAGGCCCGCCCACATCGGGCCCGGTACCGGCACGAGCGCGGTGGCTGCCACCACGGCGCCGAGCGACACCAGGATCACGAGCGTCACGGCGATGAACCACGCCGTGGCCTGCACGAACGTGAGCCGGTTGGCGAGCAGCGCGTAGGCGTAGCGCACGGGGATGCCGAGGCGCACCGGGAAGAAGTTGCTGGTGGCCGTCACGAACGTCAGCCACTGGATCTCCATGAAGCCAAGCCGGCGGACGGGAAGAAGCACCAGCCAGAACAGCGCGCCGTCGATGACGAGGCTCAGCGCGGTGGTGATGGCCAGTCCGGCCACCAGCCACGGGCGCGCGTCCCACGCGGCGCGGACGCTCTCCAGGATGCCGGCGCGGGTGGGGTCCTGCGCCGTCTCGATGGCGCCCTTCACCACCCACGCCACGAGTGCCAGGCCGGCGATGAAGCCGATCACCTGCACGGCCGCGCGCCGCGGTGCGAGCATGCTCCTCATGACGGCGCGGAATCCCGTGGACTCGGTCACGGAGTGGCTCCTGGCTTCGCTGCGGTTGGTGCGGTGGCGGTCGGCGGTGTCCGGCGGACGCGCTCGCGGGCAATCACCCAGAGCGCGCGCACGCCGTCGGTCCAGCGGATCTTCTTTCCTTCCGCGAAGGTCCGCGGCGCGTAACGCACGGGAACCTCCGCCACGCGCACGCGCGCGCGCGCGAGCGCCGCCGCGATCTGCGGCTCGATGCCGAAGCGTTCCTCGGTGAGCCACGGCCGCGCGGCACGCAGGACGGGTACGCGCAGCAACTTGTAGCAGCACTCCATGTCATGGACACCGAGGCCCGTGGCACGGTTGCTTGCGGCAGTGAGCAGGCCATTGGCCATGGCGTGTAGGCGCCGGTATCCCGCGCGTCGCTCGGAGCCTCCCCAGCGATTGCCGAAGGCAGCGCCCACGGCGGGATCCGCGAGCGTCGCCACCAGCGCGCGGTAGTCGGCGGGGTCGTACTCGAGGTCCGCGTCCTGCACGAGCACGGCGTCGGCGTCCGATGCACGCGCGAGGACCGCGTCGAACCCCGTCATGAGCGCTGCGCCCTTGCCGCGGTTGGCCGGATGCACGATGAGCCGCACGCGGTTGCCGTGCGACGCGGCGCATTGGGCCGCGAGCGCCGCGGCCGCCGCTCGGCTGCCGTCATCCACCATGGTGAGGTCGAGCGACCATCCGGCGGGCAGCGCAGCATCCAGCACCCGGCGCACGATCTCCGCGAGGGTCGGGCCCTCGTCGTAGACAGGCATCACCACGTGGAGCGTCGGCATGCGTGCGGAGCCCAGGCGCGCCGCCTCAGGACTGCTGCTCCGGCTTGGCGAGCGCGGCGCGCATGCCGGTGTCCGCCATCAGGTTCTGCATGCGGTAGTAGTCCATGAGTCCGAAGTTCCCGCCGCGCAGCGCGTCGGAGATGGCCTTCGGCACCTCGGCCTCGGCCAGCACCACCAGCGCGCGGTTCTTCTGCGCCTCGGCCTGGTACTCGGCTTCCTGCGCCACGGCGAGCGCGCGGCGCTGCTCGGCCTGTGCCTGGAAGCGCTTGGTGTCGGCGGTGGCCTGCGCGGTCTGCAGGTTGGCGCCGATGTTCTCGCCGACGTCGATCTCGGCGATGTCGATGGAGAGGATCTCGAACGCCGTGCCGCTGTCGAGGCCCTTGGCAAGCACGGTCTTGGAGATTCGGTCGGGGTGCTCGAGCACGGCCTTGTGGTTCTCCGCGCTGCCGATGGTGGCGATGATGCCTTCGCCGACGCGGGCGATGATGGTCTCCTCCGTGGCGCCGCCGACGAGCCGCGCGATGTTGGTGCGCACCGTCACGCGCGCGCGGGCGCGCAGCTGGATGCCGTCCTGCGCCACCGCGTCCACCGTGGTCTTGCCGCTGGCGGGGTTGGGGCAGTCGATGACCTTCGGGTCGACGCTCGTCTTGACGGCGGCCAGGATGTCGCGGCCGGCCAGGTCGATGGCGGTGGCGCGGTCCCACGGGAGCTCGATCTTCGCCTTGTCCGCGGCGATCATGGCGCGCACCACGCGCTCGATGTTGCCACCCGCCAGGTAATGGCTCTCGAGCTGGTCGGAATCGACCTCCAGCCCGGCCTTCTTGGCGGAGATGCGGTTGAACACGATGTCCGCGGGCGACACCTTGCGCAGGCGCATCATCACGAGCTTCAGCAGGCTCACCGGCGCGCCGGAAAGCCATGCCTGCACCGCCAGCTGGATGTACTGGCTGATGACGATCAGCATCACGAAGCCGATCAGGCCGACGACGGCGAGCACCACCCAGAACACGACTCCGAGGCTGCTCGGCCCGATGGCGGCTGACTGCGCGAGCGACGGTGCGACCAGTCCGGTTGCGAAGTTCGATTGCATGTGCGGGATGCTATCCGCGGGCCCGCACCACCACGCGGAGCGGCGTGGACTCCACCACCTTCACGGCGGTGCCGGCCTCGATCATCCCCATCTCCGCCACCGACTCGACGCGCAGTTCGCCGAACCGCACCATGCCCACCGGGCGCAGCGTGGTCTCGGCGGTTCCCTCGGCGCCCACGGCGACCGCGCCCGGCTCGTTCGGTGCAGGTGCCGTGCCTTCCTCGCCCGGCATTCCGGCCTGCGTGTCCCCGAGCACCATCTTGCGCGCGATCGGGGTGCGCGTCCACATGCGGAAGGCGAACACCACCGCGAAGGGCGCGCCCGCCGAATAGGCAAGCAGCGCGGCGAATCCCCACAGCGTGCCGTGCAGGAAGAACATCACGATCGAGGCCACGAAGCACGTGGCGGTGGCTGCCGCGAGCAGGCCACCCGTGGGAACGAAGATCTCCAGCACGCCGAGCACCAGGCCCGCGGCAAGCAGGATGAACCCGGCCGCGATCCACGCGGACTGGTCGCCGGTTGCGGCGGCACCGGCTTGGGCGAGCATCGTGAGCGCGGCCGTCATGCTGTTCGCGTGTCCTCTTCCACTTCCACAGCGTACGCCGTGGATCGAACCACCACGATCCGGGTGCCGGCGTCGATGAAGGGACCGACGGCCTGGACCTCGGCGATCGCGCCGCCGAACTCGGCCTTGCCCACCGGGCGCAGCGGCGTGAGGGCTGTGCCGCGCTCACCCACCGACACCGTGCCGGCGGCCGGTACCGATGGCATGGCCCGTCCACCGGCGGTGGCCTCGAGTACCGCGGCGCGCATGAGGGGCGATCTCGGCAGCGTCCGCAGGAGCGCCCACGCGACTCCGATGGCCAGGATCCCGCCGCCGGCCACGACGCCGATGGCCGTGGCGAGGTCGGCGCGGCCTTCGTCGGTATCGATCGGCGCGCCGAGGAAGCTTGCCACCAGGCCCACCACGATGCATGCGCCGCCGAGGAAGCCGACCATCCCGACGCCCGGGATGAGGAAGACCTCGATCACCACGAGCAGCGCCCCGAGCAGCACCACGAGGAGCGGCCACCAGGTGCTCACGCCGCCGAGTGCCGGTGCGCCGACAAGCAGCACGAGCGCCGCGGTCGACGCCACCCCGAACCAGCCGATGCCGGGCGCCGCGATCTCCACGAAGAACCCGCCGAGAAGGACGACCACGAGCACGAGCCGCACCGGCCAGCTGGTGAGGAACCGGACCAGGGCATCGCCGAAGTTCTCGTCGATGCGCGTGACCGTCACGGCGCCGAAGTGCGCCGCCAGCTCGCGGTCGTCAGCCACGGTGCGCTCGGCCAGCCCGAAGGCGATCGCCTCGGGGGCGTAGGTCACGAGCAGCTCTTCTGCGCCATCCACCTGGCCCACCACGTGCCAGTCCGGTGCCGCGTCGGCGCGGAGGCGCTCGCGCACGGGTGGCCGTGTCTGTTCGTATTCGACCTGCGCATCGCGTTCCGCGGCGTTGTTCGGGCCGTCGTCGGCCTTGCGGCGCAGGCGGAGGTCGACGAACGGCAATGCCGGTGCGCCCGCCGCGAAGTCCGCGCGGCTGCCACCTGCGGCGCGCGTCATCGGCGGATCGGTGCCGAACGCCTCGCGGTACTCCTGGCGGCCGACGAACATCCGGGCCGTGCCGTCGTTGCGCTCGAGCAGCCACACCTCGTCCGGTGCGCTCACGAAGGCGCGCACCAGGTTCTCGTCGTAGCCGCGCCGGCGTGCGCTGTCGACCACCTCCGAGAGCACCGGGGCCTCCATCTTGGCGCGCTCGGCCACCGGCATCGGCTGCAGGCCGAGGCCCGGCATGACGGAGATCGGCGCGGCGTCGCCGAACGTGCCGCCCGGCGAGACGAGGATGCCGCGGCACGCGAGCGCGATGATGGTGCCCGCGCTGTAGGCCTTCGGGTGCACCCATGCCCAGACGGGCACCGGTGCACGGTCCTTCAGGTAGAGGCAGAGTTCGAGCGTGGCGTATATGTCGCCGCCCGGGGTGTCGAGCTCCAGCACCACGGCGCCCGCACCGTCGGCCGCCGCGGCCGCGATCCGCCGTTCCGTGCTCGCTCGGGTGACCCCGTCGATCTCCCCGCGCACCGTGACCACCGCCACCCGCGAAGCCTGGCGCCACGCAGGCACGGCGACGGGCGCGACCGCCTGGTCCTGTGCCCGCGCGTCCACCGCGGCCGCCACGAGCATCGCCACCGCCGCGAGCCCTCCGAACATTCCCATCGTTGCCCTTCGGATCATCCCCCAAGGATATCCCCGCAAAAAGCACCGAGGCCGGCGCACGTGCGCCGGCCTCGGGAAGGTTGCGAAAGGCGTGGGACTCAGTCCCAGCTGCAGTACGTGGCAGCGCTGGTGTCCGAGTCGATCGTGGCGGTCGGCGAAGCGGTCTTCTGGATCACGAGCCAGCAGTCCTTGTTCTTCTGCGCGGCGCTGAAGGAGCCGGAGTCGTTCTTGAACAGGTTGTCCAGCACTTCCGTCGAAGCCGTGTTCGACGGATTCAGCTTGGCAAGGTTCTCGGGATAGAAGCTGCGGCCGTACTCGACGTGATTGTCGTTGTAGCCGATGTTGCCGTCCCATTCCTTGACGCCACCGTGGATGAGCAGCGTCTTGGAGTTCTTGAAGTCGTCGTTGTCCGTGGCGCCGGCCTTCACGCCGCGGTTGCCCAGGATGGCGAAGCGCGAGTTGCCCGTGTTGCGCCATTCGGTGTTGCGACGGGAGGACTTGTCGAGCGGCATCATGGCGTACGACGTGTTGGACTGGCTCGCGAGGTCGGCCCGGAAGCCGGTCGTGGGCGAGGGCAGGGGAGCGGTTCCCGCGCCGAGCGTGTCGATCGGATCCCAGTAGCAGTCCTTGGACGGATCGATGGCGTTCATGTTGTACGTGGCGCACGCGACGACCTTGGAGTTCACCTCGGCGGGCGAGACCAGGATCTGCGCGTTCACGTATCCGCGGCCGATCATGGATCCGTGCAGGTTCGCGTGGTTGTTCTGGCCCTCGTCCTGGTCGCCGCGACCGGGGATCTGGGGTCCACCGGTGGACGCCGCCTTGCGGTTGATCTCCCCGGGGAGCGGGAAGACGCCGGCGGTGTCATTGGACGCGGTGATCCAGCCCTGGTGGATCTGCTTGACCTGGGTCTGGTCCTTCACCTGGCGAGCCGTGGCGCGGGCCTTGGCGAGGGCAGGCAGGAGCAGGCCGAGGAGCAGGGCGATGATCGCCATCACGACGAGCAGCTCGACGAGCGTGAAGCCCTTGCTGCCTTGGCGGTGTTGTGCATTGTTCATGTGGTTGATTCCTTGGTGTTGATTCCGTGGTTTCCGGATCACTGGTTCTCGAGCTTGTCCCACTGCGGGATGGCGACGTACTTGCTGACGCCTCCGGGGTGGATGGCGAGCATGGTGTCGGCGCCGGACCACAGCTGGAGGCCGCCGTTACTGGTGTCGACGCAGCCGGAGTCCTTGAACTCCGGGTTGTCGCTCGTTCCGCCGCAGGCGAAGATGTTGTCCTTCGACAGGTTGGAGTTCTGGCCGCTGCCGCACTCGTAGAACACGCCGTCCGGACGGAAGCTTTCGACGAACTCCATGTGGGTGTCGCCGAAGCAGACGTTGCCTTCCCAGGACTTCTGCGGGCCGTGGAGGCGCAGGGTCGGGCTGAACTCGTACTCGGGCCCGGTGGGGCGGCCGTTCTTGCAGCCGCGCGTCGAGAAGTGCGGACGCGACGAGTCGAGCGAGTTGCGCCAGTGCTGGGACTTGCGGAGGCCGACCAGCATCAGGTGCGCGTAGCTGGTGTGGCACTCGCCGGCGCCCGGGGCCTGGTTGATGTCGGCCTTCATGTTCGGATCCCAGTACTTGTCGTCGGCCGGCTTGTACTGCGTGTAGTCGTAGTTGGTGTACGGCTTCACGATCTGGTTCACCTCGGTGGCACCGATCAGGATGTCGGTGTTGAAGAGCTGCTGCGCGACGCAGGCCGAGTAGAGGTTCTGCGTCTTGTTCTGCGCAAAGTCCTCTTCGCCCTCGCCGGGGATCTGTCCGCCGCCGACGCCGGTGACGGCCAGGCGGTTGATGAGGCCCGGGGTCGGCATCTTGCCGCCCTTGGACTCGTTGGCGCGTCCCACCATGGCGGTGTGGACCTGCTTGATCTGGTTCGAGTCCTTGACGGTCTTGGCGGTTTGCTGGGCCTTGGCCAGCGCCGGCAGCAGCAGGCCGACGAGCAGGGCGATGATGGCAACGACCACCAGCAGCTCGACCAGCGTGAATGCACGCTTCTTCATGGGTGAGTCTCTCCTGTAGCAGTGAGCACGACTTCTCGGTCTCGGCGGCCCGCACGCGCGGGCTTGTGAACTTCGCCGGTGGCTTGTAGGCCACCCTTCGTGATGTCCCGGGGGTGTCGGCGTCCGAACGCCGATGCCCGCGGGGCATCTGCAAGGCAGTGTGTGGTGCGCATGGGGGATGCCCGGTGCTCCAACGAACGCCTGCGCACGCCCAGCGCTGGGCGCGGGGCGGCAGTCGGCGGACTGCACGGGCATCTGGGGCCTTCGGGGGCTGGCGCCGGCGTCGGTCAGGACGAGGCGTCAGCGGGGATCCTGGTGTGCCGGGTACCGGTGATGCGGCGAAGGAATGGCATCAGTTCATGTTCCGTGAAGTCCCGGTCTGGGACCGTCCTGCGATGCAGGACGCGGGGGATGCCGCATCAAGTGGTATGCCGGGGCACGTATGGCTCCAGGCGCGTCGGGATGTCGGGCAGGCGGCGCAATCGCGCTGCGTGTCCAAGGGAAAGATACGGGGCCCGCCCTGCCGTGGGTGGCGGAGGGCTGCTGCGAATCCACGATTTTCTTCGGATCGGGATCCAATAACGAGGAGGTCCCGCTGCGGTGCTCGCCTCCTTACGATGCGTCCATGACCTTCGAACAGCAGCTTTCGGCGCTCGGCCTCACCCTCCCGCCCGCTCCCAAGCCCGTGGCCGCGTACGTGCCGGCGGTGCGGTCGGGGAACCTGGTCTACATCTCCGGCCAGCTTCCCATGAAGGACGGCCAGTTGATGGCGACGGGCCCGGTGCCGTCCGCGTGCTCCTTCGAGGCGGCCCAGGCGGCGGCTCGCCAGTGCGTGCTCAACGGCCTGGCGGTCCTCGGCGACCAGATCGGCGGCGACTTCTCGCGCGTGGTGCGCGTGGTGCGCGTGGGCGCGTTCATCCAGTCCGACAATGGCTGGACCGACCAGCCGAAGGTCGCCAACGGCGGAAGCGAGCTCCTGCAGCAGCTCTTCGGCGAGGCGGGGCGCCATGCGCGCGCGGCCGTCGGCACGAACGCGCTGCCGCTCGGTGCGAGCGTCGAGATCGAGTTGCTCGTGGAAGTGCGCTGAGCGCCGCGGCGCGCGGCCATCCGGACTGATGCTGTGCGATGCGGACCGATGCCTTCAGTGGCGCGCCATCAGCATGGCCATCACGATGTTCGCCACTACGCTCACGCCCAGCAGCGCCAGGATCACGATCCCCATGGTCGTCGACCACGGGCTCGGTGCGCGCTGCACCGAGGCGATGGCCACCTCGCCGCCCGAGGGTCCGCCGAGGCCGTCCATCCCTCCCGCCGCCGGCGGGTCGAACTTCGGACGTGCGTGCACCGGTGACTCGCCCTCGGCGACGTGCTCGAGGTCCTCGATGAGGTCGTCCGCGGAGTGGTAGCGCTCGCGCGGGTCCTTGGCCATCATCATCTCGATGATCATCGAGAGGCCGCCGGAGAGGTCGGTGGCGATCTGGTCGGGCGGCACCAGCGCATCGCGCAGGTGCTTCTGCATCACTTCCTTCGGGGCAGTGCCGTCGAAGGGGACGCGCCCCGTGACCATGTGGTAGAGCGTGGCGCCCAGGCCGTAGATGTCGGTGGCGGGAGTGACATCCTTGGCGCGGATCTGCTCCGGCGAGATGTAGTACGGGGTGCCGAAGATCTTGCCCTTTTCCTCGCTGGCGGCCGCGGTGTCTCCGCCGGCGCGGGCGAGGCCGAGGTCGGCGAGCTTCACCACGCCGCCCTTGTTGATCATCAGGTTCTTGGGCTTCACGTCGCGGTGGATGAATCCCTTCGCGTGCGCGTGCTTGAGGGCGCTGGCGGCCTGGCGGGCGATGTGGATCGCCTCGCGCTCGGGGATGCGCCGCTTCGCCTGGATGCGGTCGAAGACGGTGTCGCCGTCGATGAACTCCATCACGAAGAAGTACTCGCCGCCCGGGGCCTGTCCGACGTCGTACGCGCCGACGATGTTCGGGTCGTTGAGGCGCGCCGCGGCGCGGCCTTCCTTGTAGAAGCGGTCGATGTACTGCGCGTCGCTCGCGAACTTCTTGGGGAGGAGCTTGATGGCCACCAGCCGGTCGAGGCTGAGCTGCTTGGCGAGGACCACCGTTCCCATGGCGCCGGCGCCGAGCTTCTTGATGATCTCGTAGCCCGGGATCATCTGCGCGGACGAGACGGTCGGCGCGGCCATGCCGGAGCCGGACTTCGCGGACGGCGACTCGTCCTCCGAGACCCATCCGCGGAGCTGCTCGATCTGCTCTGCGGACAGGACGCCGCGCTGCACGAACACCTTCACGAAGTTCGCGGCGCGCTCTTCCTTCGGATACGCCTTGAGCACCTCGAACGCGGAGAGCACCTGGTCGCGCGTGGCCATGCCGCGCTCGACGGCGGCGCGGCCGATGAGCGTCTCCACCGAGTGCCGCGCACCAGCGCCGGCCATGGTGGTTCCGAGCCTCGCGCGGTCTGCGGAGGCGCGGGAATCGTTCGGGTTTGGCACTGGATCGGGCATCGTTGGTCGTCGGACTCCCCGGGAGTGGTCGGACGCGGAACTATACTCGCCCCGCCTCGTCCTTCGCGTGGCCGCATGCCCGATTCGCTCGTCATCCTTGCCAGTGGGTCGCCTCGCCGCGCACAGATCCTCGCTTCGGCGGGCATCGGGTTCACGGTCCTCGTCCCTTCGATCGACGATGCCGCTGCGCCGGCGGACGGAAGCGACCCAGACCGCTACGTGATGAGCCTGGCATGGTTCAAGGCGCGGCAGGTGCTGGCGGATGTTGCCGCGCGCATGGGGACCGAAGGCCCGCGCTGGGTGCTTGCCGCGGACACCATGTGCGTGCACGAGGGAGAAGTGATCGGAAAACCCGCCGATCGTGAATCGGCCGGGCGCATGATCCGGTCGTTCGAATCCCGCTCGCACGACGTGGTCACCGGCGTGTGCCTGGTCGACCGTGCCTCGGGTGCGCGCAGCATCTTCGCCGATTCGGCGAGCGTGTCGCTCGGCGCGCTGGGTTCCGAGGCGCTTGCCCGGCACCTCGAAAGCGACGCGTGGCGTGGCAAGGCCGGCGGCTACAACTACTCCGACTGCGTCGCTGCCGGATGGCCGCTCCGTTGCGATGGCGATCCGGAGACCGTGATGGGATTGCCTTCGCGGCTCGTGCTCCCGCTCCTGGCGAAGGAGCGTGGCGCATGACTGCCTCGGGTCCCCTCCATCCGGCGCTTGCGCCGCTTGCGCACGTGGCGGCGCTGGCCTACGGGCTGGGCGTGCGCGCGCGCAACGTCATGTGGGACATGCGCAGCGCGGAGCGCATCGGCATCCCGGTGATCAGCGTCGGCAACGTGTCGGTGGGGGGGACCGGCAAGACGCCGTTCGTGCGCTGGTGTGCGGAGGCGCTCGTTTCGGCGGGCCACCGGCCTGCGATCGCGATGCGCGGCTACGGCGCGCGTGATGGAGTTTCCGACGAAGCCGAGGAATACCGCGCCATGCTGCCTGGCGTGCCGCTTGCGGTCGGTGCCGACCGGGTGGCATCCATCGCGCGCGCGCGCGCGGCGGATCCGGGCATCGACTGCATCGTGCTCGACGACGGATTCCAGCATCGGCGCATTGCGCGCGACCTCGACATCGTGCTCGTGGATGCCACCCGTCCGGCGATCGGCGGCGCGCTGCTTCCGGCGGGCTGGCTGCGCGAGCCGGCATCGGCGCTGCGGCGCGCGGGCATGGTGGTGGTGACCCGCGCCGAACGCTTGGACCCGGCGCTTTCGAAATCCATCGAGGCGCTCCATGGCCGGCCGCCCGTGGCGTGGACGCGCCACGCGTGGACGCGCATCGAGCGTCACGGCGCGGGCGGGCATGACCTGCCGATAGCTGCGCTCGACGGCAAGCGCGTGGTGCTGGCGACGGCGCTCGCGCATCCGGACGCCTTCGTGGCCGATGCGGCGGCACACGGTGCGCGCATCGCGGGCGACATCCGCTTCCGCGATCACCACGCGTTCACGGCGGCCGACGTGGAGCGCATCGTGGTGCGTGCGCGCCAGAAGGACGCGGCGGTGCTCTGCTCCGGGAAGGACTGGGCCAAGTTCGGACTGCTGTTCCGCGAGCCGCCGGGGGTGGAATGGTTGGTGGTCCGTGCGGGGATCGACTTCCTTGCCGGCGAGGACTCCGTGCGGCAGGCGCTGGGGCGGCTGGGAGCTGGAACCGTTTCTCAGGAGAATTGACAGGGTGTTATTCGTGCCCTTACGCACATCCGGGGGACAGCCTGTCAGTTCCGCCGCTACAAACCGTTGCAATCTGCGCACTTGCGCCATTCGTTGCTTGACTGCACCCCCGCTCGTTTCCATACTGCACCCCACGATGCGGGCGCTGATTGCCCGCTCCCACGCATACTGCAGGAGGCACCCATGTCGACCGTCACCAAGAAGGAACTGATCGAGCGCATCGCCGAGCAGTCCGGGCTCAAGCGTCAGGACGTGCGCCGCGTGGTCCAGGGGTTCCTCGACGAGATCATCAACGAGCTGGGCAAGGGCAACCGCCTGGAGTTCCGCGACTTCGGCGTCTTCGACGTGCGTGAGCGCGCCGAGCGCGTGGCGCAGAACCCCAAGACCCTCGAGCGCGTCACCGTTCCCGCCAAGCGCACCGCGCGTTTCCGTGTGGGTCGCCTGATGAAGCACTGCGTGGATGGCGGCACCACCGTGCCGCAGCTGGTCGGCGCTGCCGGCGGCGAAGAGTGATCGAACGCACGTTGCGCGCGTGATGCTTTCGCGCGACGCGGGACCCGGTTCCCGACAGGAGCAGCAGAGCCATGGAAGAGCAGACAGGGTCGAACGGCCGCGGCGATGCCGCCCGCCCGGGTGACCGCTCCAACCGCCGGCGCGATGCCGTGCGCCGCACGGTGGCCGATCCCGCGGAGGTGGCGCGCCTCTTCTCGGCGCTCCCGCCCGCCGCTCCCGAGGCGGAGATGAGCCTGCTGGGCGCGATGATCGTCGATCCGAAGGTGATCTCCGACGTCATCGGCATCGTGAGCCAGCCCGACGACTTCGCCAAGGCCGGGCATGCCACCATCTTCCAGCACATGGTGTCGCTCTACGACACCACCGCGACGGTGGAGATCGTCTCGCTCGTGCAGCGCCTGAAGGACCACGGCGTCCTCGACGACGTCGGCGGCTCCGCCTACCTGATGGACCTCGCCGAAGGCGTCGCCACCGCGGCCAACGCGCCGGAGTACGCGCGCATCGTCCGCGAGAAGGCCACGCTGCGCGAACTCATCCGCGCCGCCGGCGAGATCCTGGTGGATGCGCACCAGTCGCGCCAGGACCCGGTGCTCACGCTCGGCGAGGCCGAGGCGCGGATCTTCGCGATCGCGCAGCGCCGCGAGGCGCGTGCCGCGTCCGCGCTGCGCGACATCCTCGACGAGACCATCCGCACGCTCGAGCGCAACGAGGGCAAGCACGTCACCGGCGTGCCGACCGGCTTCGACGAGCTCGACGAGATGCTCAGCGGCCTGCAGAAGGGCGAGATGGTGATCCTGGCGGCGCGTCCCTCGATGGGCAAGACCGCGTTCGCGCTGAACATCACCGAGAACATGGCGTCCGCCTCCAACGGCGTGGCGTTCTTCAGCCTGGAAATGGGCAAGCAGCAGCTGGTGCAGCGCATCCTCTGTGCCAAGGGCGGCGTGGACGGCCAGAAGCTCCGCAAGAACATGCTTTCGCGCGAGGAATGGCAGCGGATCATGGGTGCCTGCGAGAACCTCTCCTCCGCGCCGATCTACATCGACGATTCCCCGGGCATGACGCTCCTCCAGATGCGCTCCAAGGCGCGCCGCCTGAAGGAGAAGTTCAACATCGACGCCATCGTCATCGACTACCTGCAGCTCATGAGCTCGGGCACGCGCGTCGAGAGCCGCCAGGTGGAGGTGAGCGAGATCTCCCGCGGCGTCAAGGCGATGGCGCGCGAGCTCGACGTCCCCGTCATCTGCCTCAGCCAGCTCAACCGCCAGGCGGAAGGCCGTGAAGGCCACCGTCCGCGCATGAGCGACCTCCGCGAGTCGGGCTCCATCGAGCAGGACGCCGACGTGGTGATGATGCTCCACCGCGAGGCCTACTACCACAAGCAGGATCCCAACTGGCTCGAGGCCAACCCGAACCGCGCCAACGTGGCGGAGGTGATCGTGGCCAAGCAGCGAAACGGCCCCACGGGCACGGTGGAACTCATGTGGGACAGCAGCTCCACGGCGTTCCGCAACCTGGCGGCGCAGGGAATGGCGCGCGGCGTCGAGTACGTCGGCCGTTCCGAGTCCGTGGCCGAGTACGGGGACATCCCCGCGTGAGCGGACGCGATGCAAGGGAAGGGCGGGAGCCGCGTTCGTCCGCCGGCATGCCAGCGGACGGCCCATCGTCCCCCGAAGTCCTCTCGCGCGCGGCGCGTGGCGATGAAGCCGCGTGGCGGGCGATCGTCGGCGAGTATTCCGGCCGGGTCTACGGCCTGCTGCGCTCGCAGGGCGCCGATCCGGAGCTTGCCGAGGAAGTGACGCAGTCGGTCTTCTGCACGCTGGCCGCCAAGCTGCCCGAGTACGTGGAGGGCGGCCGCTTCGAGAGCTGGCTGTTCCGCATTGCCATGAATCGACTGCGGGACGATGCCCGGCGCAAGCGTCGCCAGGCGAAGCCGGCGGGCGAGAACGAGGTTTTGGAGGGCCTGGCGGGTGCCGCCCCGGACCGTTCCGCCGGGCGCGCAAGCGCCGAGGAGCTCTCCGCCCTGCAGCTGGCGGTCGCCAAGCTTTCCGCCTCCGACCGCGAGATCATCGACCTTCGCCACGTGGGCGGAATGAGCTTCAAGCAGATGGCCGAGCACCTCGGGGAGCCCTTGGGCACCCTTCTGGCGCGCCATCACCGCGCCCTGGCCAAGCTGCGCGCCATCCTGGAAGCGCCGACGCCGGAGGCCCCGGGCCGGGAGGGCGGGTCATGACGACCGTTCCGATGAAACCGTCGGCAAGCCCGGTTATCCGGCTTTGCCGGAGAAAAACCATGCAATCGAAGCCCGCAAGCGGGCGTTTCGCAGGAGGTTCGAGCCGTGAGTAACCCAAGGATGAACGACATGCACCACCAGCACCCCGACGACCACCTGTCCGACGACGCACTCCGTGCGCTCGCAGCGCGGCTCGACGCGTCCGGCGCTGCGTTCGCGCGAGAGCGCGCGGGCCTGGCAGACCGGGTGTTCGCCGCGAGCGTGGCGGACCTGCGCGGTGCGCAGCCGACGTTGGTGCTGCACTCCTTCCGTCGCTGGGCGATGTCCGCGGCGGCGCTGCTGCTGGTCGGTGCCACCGCGGCGTTCCTGATGATCAATGGTCGCGGCCCGTCCGCTGCGGCACCCGAGTTCGTCTCGGTGCGTGCCGCGGAGATCGCGCCGGTCGGCGGTTCTGAGGCGCTGCTCGTGGCGCTCATCGATGCAGACGCCGCGCTCAAGTCCACCGAGGGCGGCAGCAGCTTCGACGCAAGCGCCATCGTCCTCACCTCCGGGCACTCCGTCGACGACGTCACCGTCGAGCTCGACGAACTGCTTGCGGCCGGAGGCAAGCGGTGATCGCCGCGCGACACGCGCTCCGCGCGAACGCACTCCAGCTCATCGTTGCGTTTGCCGCCATCCAGGGGATCGGCGTCGTGTGCGTGGCTGGCGAGCCGGTGCCGCAGAGTGCGGCGCCTGCGGCAGCACCCGCCGCCGGCGCCGGCAGCGCAAAGGATGCGGATGCTGCCGGCACCGGCACCGAGCAGCGCCGCACCGACGGCATGCGCTGGCGCCCCGATGGCCCGATGCCGCAGGAGATGATCGACCGCGTGATTGCGGTGGCACGCGACGTCTCGCCGGACCTTGCCAAGCAGCTCGAGGAGAAGCGGAACGTTGCCCCCGATGACATGTCGCAGGCGATGCGCCAGAGCGCGCGGCGCCTGGTGGCGCTTGCCGTGCTGAAGGAGCGGAATCCCGGGCTCTACGCCATCCGCGTGGAGGACGTGCGGCTCCAGCTGGAGCTGCGCACGCTTGGCGAGGCGTACCGCGCGGCGCAGGCCGCGGGCGATGCGGCCAAGGCCCAGGCACTCGAGGCGCAGATCGCCGGAAAGGTGAAGGCGCAGGTCGACGTTGATCTGCGGGCGCGCGCGCAGGAACTGGTGGCGCTCGACGAGCAGATGCAGGCCATGCGCGACGACCTCGTGCAGGAGCAGAAGCGGACCGCCGAGCGCGTGGCAGAGCGGACCGAGGCCGTCAAGAAGGGCGAGCCCATCCAGGAGCGCGGGATGTTCGGCGAAGGCGGTGGCCGTGGCGGTCGCCAGCGCGGCGACTCGCCGGAGGGTGAACGGCCCAAGGCAGAGAAGGGCGAGAAGACCAAGACCGCGGGCTGACGTCGAAGGCTGGGCGTCTTGAAGGCTGAACTCCTGGACACGCAGGCCTCGCGCTGCGAGGACGCGCCCATCGCGGCGGCGGCGCCGCGCGCGCTTCGTGCACTCCGTAGACTTCGGGAATGGAACGTTCGCAGCGGCGCTGGGCCCGGTTCGGCTGGTGGACGCTTGCCACCATTGCCGCCCTGTGCGTGCTCAGCGCGCCTTGGAGCTTCGGCTCGGTTCGCATGGGCGAGATCGACGTCCCGCGGTACGCGGCATCGAACCTTCAGCTGAATCGCTTGCCGCCCGCATGGCGCGAACTGGCGCCCGACGAGGCAGAACGCCTGCACGCCGCCGAGGAATCGAAGGCCTACGTCCCGGGTCGCATGCTGGGAACGGACGCGCTGGGGCGCGACATGCTCGCTCGCCTGCTGGCGGGCGGCATCTTCAGCATGGTGGTGGGGTTCAGCTCCGCGGCGGTGGCGGTGGCCATCGGGACGCTCTGGGGCTCGTTCGCCGGATTCGCGGGCGGGCGCGTCGATGCGCTCCTCATGCGCACCGTGGACGTGCTGTACGGGCTTCCGTCGATCCTGCTGGTGGTGCTGCTGGCCGTGGCCGTCGAAGGAATCATCGGACGCGCGGGCGGCGGGCTTTCCACCGCCCAGTCGCAGGTGCTCGGGCTGGCCGTGCTGCTGGTGGCGATCGGCGGCACCAGCTGGCTGACCATGTCGCGCGTGATTCGCGGGCAGGTGCTCAGCCTGCGCGCGCAGCCCTTCATGGAATCGTGCCGCGCGGTGGGCGTGCCGGCGTCGCGGCAGTTCTTCCGCCACGTGCTGCCGAACCTGGTGGGCACCATGGTGGTCTATGCCACGCTCACGGTGCCGGCGGCCATCCTCAGCGAGAGCTTCCTGAGCTTCCTGGGAATCGGCGTGCGCGAGCCGGTGCCGAGCTGGGGCAACCTGGCCAGCACGGGGCTTGGCGAGGTGAACCTGGTGAACAGCCGGTGGTGGCTGCTGGCGGCGCCATGCGCGATGATTGCGCTGACGCTGGTGGCGCTCAACTTCGTGGGCGATTCGCTCCGGGCGCGCTTTGACCCAACGGCAAGCCGGGCTCGTTGGTAACGCGCTGATAACGCGCGGGGACGGAGGCGCGATGCAGGGCCGGGGCGCTCTGCGTTCCGCTACGCTTTCGCGTTCCCCCGCGAGGCAATCATGCAGAATCGATTCGGAATCAAGGACTTCCTGTTCCTGGTGGTGCTCCTGGTCACGCTCGGCAGCGTCTGGCTGTCCATGGTGCAGAAGACGCGCATGGAACTGGCGCAGCAGGCCATGTCCGCCAAGCTGGCGGACATCGAGCAGCAGGTGGCGCAGGTGAACCGCAAGCTGGAATCGGGCGGTGTGGTGGCCCGCGGCGCGTCCACCGGCACCGCCGCCACCGCCGGCAACGGCGTTTCCACGGACGAGTCCTGGGTACGCCCGGGCGTCAAGGTGGAGCACTGGGCCGCGCCGCACTGCGCCATCGACCCCTCCACCATCCCCGGCTTCGCCGTGGGAGGCACGTTCACCGAGCTCTTCGAGGCGCAGCCCGCGAAGCTGACGCCGTACATCTCCTCCGACGTCTATTCCACGCGCGTCCTCGACCGCGTCTGCGAGAGCCTCAGCAGCTTCGACCCGAAGACCCTGCGCCTGGTGGGCGCGCTGGCCGACGGCTGGCAGATCGACCCGGACGGCCTGTGGATCCGCGCGCACATCAACCCGCGCGCGCGCTTCAGCGACGGTACGCCGGTGACCTCCGAGGACGTCCGCTGGACGTACATGGACTTCATCAACAACCCGCTGATCGAGGCGGAACGCACCCGCAGCACGCAGGACAACCTCAAGGAGGTGAAGGTGGTGGACGGGCTGACCGTCGATTTCATCTTCAAGGAGGCGTTCTTCACGAACATCCTGATCGCGCTCGGCGACCCGATCCTGCCGAAGCGCTACTACTCCAGGTTCGAGCCCTCGCAGATCAACCAGGGCACGGGCATCACCATGGGCTCCGGCCCGTTCCGCCTGGCGAAGCTGCCCTCCGGCCCCGAGGACCTCACCAACCAGTGGACGCCCGGCGAGGACGTGGTGCTGGTGCGCAACGAGCAGTACTGGGCAGAGAAGCCCTCGCTCGAGCGCCTGCGCTTCAAGAGCATCAAGGACGACCTGGGCCGCCTGGTGGCGTACCGCAACGGCGAGGGCTCGATGATGCTTCCCACGTCGCCGCAGTTCAACAAGGTGCTCAAGGAGGAGCCGGAGTTCGAGAAGTCGAACTACGCGCTCAAGTGGACCAACATGCGCTGCGGCTACAGCTTCATCGCATGGCAGTGCGGCCCGCGCGCGGGCAAGGGCCTGACGCCCTTCGTGGACAAGCGCGTGCGCCGCGCCATGACCATGCTGCTTGACCGCGAGCGCATGATCCGCGACATCTGGGACGGCATCGGCATCGTCTCCAAGGGCCCGAACAACCCGGAGAGCCCGGCGAGCGACCCGGCCGTGAAGCCGCTTCCCTTCGACCCGGAGAAGGCCAAGGCGCTCCTTGCCGAGGCCGGCTGGAAGGACCGCGACGGCGACGGCATCCTGGAGAACGAGAAGGGCGACAAGTTCACCTTCGAATATACGTACGCCACCGGCGGCGAGATCTCCGAGCGCCTGGCGCGCTTCGTGAAGGACAGCTACGGCAAGGCCGGCATCGTGGTCACCACGCGCCCGGTGGACTGGAGCCGCTACCAGGAGCTCCTCAAGCTGCGCGATTTCGACGCCATCACCATGGGCTGGGGCGCCAACGCGCCCGAGAGCGACCCGCGGCAGATCTTCCACTCCGAGAGCATCAAGGAGGGCGGCGACAACTTCACGCAGTGGGTCAACAAGGACTGCGACGCGCTCATCGAGAAGGGCCGCCGCACCATGGACGAGGCCACCCGCATGGAGGTGTGGCGCCAGTTCGAGGCGTGCATCGCCGAGGACCAGCCGTACACCTTCGTCCGCGTGGCGCCGTGGCTGCGCTTCGTGAAGAAGGACTTCGGCAACGTGAACACCTACAAGACGGGCCTGGAGCCGCAGGAGTTCTTCTTCGTCTCCGGCCGCGCCCAACCCGCCCCTTCCGCCAACTGACGCGCCCCGGCGCCACCGATGCTCTCCTACCTCGTACGACGCCTCGTCTTCATGGTCCCGACGCTGCTCGGGATCACGCTGATGGTGTTCATGCTCCTGGCGCTTGCGCCGGGCGGCATCGGCGCGGGCCTGGCGGTGCAGGGCGGGCAGATGTCGGACACCAGCCGCGTGGCGCAGATGCAGGCGTACCTGGAGGACCGCTACGGGCTGAACGATCCGGTGATTGTGCAGTACGCGCGGTGGCTCGGGCGCCTGTCGCCGGTGAAGTTCGGCACGCGCGACCTGCGCGACGGCAACGGCGAGCGCGTGCCCGCGCCGCGCGCGATCGAGGCGCCGCCGCTCGCGAGCGCTTTCCCGGTGCCCGAGGTGAAGTCGCCGGCCATCGTACTCGCCACCGGTGACGACGCGGTCCCGCAGTTCAAGAAGCTGCAGCGCGATGCCGAGGGCACGCGCCGCGAGTACGTGGGCAAGGTGCGCCTCTTCAAGGACGCCATCGCCGACTACGCGCGTGCCGCCGGCAGCCCGCTCAAGGAGCGCCTGAACGGAAAGGGCGGCGCGGATCCGCGTGACTTCGCTGACGTCACCTTCGACCATGCGAACGCCGCGTGGCCGAAGCTCGAGAAGGCCGCCGCCGACATGCATGCGGCGCACGCCGCGGCGGTGGTGGCGCAGTCGCAGGCCATGGAGGCGTTCCGTGCGCATCCGTATCCGCCGAGCGGCATTCCCATCATCCCGGACGTGGTGAGCCTGGACACGCCCGACCTCGGCGTGGCGTTCTCGAAGAACCGCCCGGTGTGGGACCTGATCGCGGCGGCGCTGCCGGTGACGCTCCTCATCAACCTGATCGCGTTCCCGATCTCGTACCTGATCGCCGTGCCGACGGGTGTGCTGGCCAGCGTGCGGCGCGGCGGGTGGTTCGACGTGTTCTCGGGGTTCCTCTACCTCTCGCTCTATTCCATCCCCACGGTGCTGGCCGGCGTGTTCGCGATCGGCTTCCTGGCGAACAAGCAGTACCTCGGCTGGTTCCCGGTGAGCGGGCTGCACGAGAGCGGCTCCGAGGCGTTCACCTTCATGCCGTTCACGGACGATGCGGGCGTCTGGCACCGCGGATACCTCCTGGACACGCTGTGGCACGTGGGCCTGCCGGTCCTGTGCCTGGTGTATGGCAGCTTCGCCGTGCTCTCCAAGCAGACGCGCGCCTCGATGCTCGACAACTTCAGCGCCGACTACGTGCGCACCGCGAAGGCGAAGGGCGTGCCGCGCAAGGACGTGGTGCTGCGCCACGTGTTCCGCAACAGCCTGCTGCCCCTCATCACCATGTTCGTGGGCATCTTCCCGGCGATGCTCGCCGGCAGCGTGGTGATCGAGCGCATCTTCACGGTGCCCGGCATGGGCAGCCTGGTGATC
>Ga0209400_1000833_pt1 | contig 26651 bp, 18 predicted proteins | sample M_130807_EF_Meta_FD_187313 | JGI IMG/M metagenome (GOLD analysis project Ga0209400, IMG submission 187313) | Freshwater microbial communities from Lake Montjoie, Canada to study carbon cycling - M_130807_EF_MetaG (SPAdes) (version 2) | ecosystem: Environmental > Aquatic > Freshwater > Lake... | reverse complement strand
GCTCATTGAAAAACGGAGTTCCGCAGCGAGAGCCGGGCGATAGGTCTTTGGTGCTTTGTGCGCTTGGAGGGACTCGAACCCCCAACCTTCTGATCCGTAGTCAGATGCTCTATCCGTTGAGCTACAAACGCTGGTTTGGTACTTACCCATCTTACAGGCAGTAAGTTCGCAGTCCAAAAGCCAATATTCTGGCTTTTGGACTGCTCAAACTCTTGCTTACTTGTAGTCCTTGCCATCTGATGTCTGAGACAAGTCGTAGTAACCAGGTTTTGAACCTGTAACACGAATTGAAATTAAGTGACCCTTATCGCTAGAGGTAAGAAGATAGGTGTTCTTGTTTTCATAAGCAATAACATTTCCATCTCGCAACCATTCGTACCTTAGAGTCACTCCCGCTTGCCATCTGCCTGCGTAGGCCGAGAGTTGTCTACCCAACTTGATGGATGACAACTTAACGCTTGGTTTAGTGGAGATTGTAATTTCTGCATATGTAATGACATCTGAAGGCGAACTGTCTTCACACTTATCAGCGAATGTTGGTTTGCTTGCGCAAACTCGCACCGAGATTGCGCTACCAATGTCATCAACAGTGATTGTGTAGTTTGCTGCGACTGCTCCTGGAATAACTTCACCATCTGATAACCACTGGTATGTGTACTTGGCACGTGAGGACCAGCTAGGGCCTATAGCGAATTTCAGTTTCGAACCAAGGGCCGCAGTTCCAATCAAGGTAGGAAGCGAGCTGGGCTCGAACTGGTTCGGAGTAACAGTGAGCGGAGCACTTAGACGATATCTGGTAACACCCTGAGGAGAAATACCCACCTCTACATACGTCAACTGTGCACCAATGTCGTTGGCAGTTGACTTGTAGATCAGCTTGGTTCCAACTGAACTGCCCTTTGATGACCACCAGAAACCAGTAACCTTCGTGCCAGTTGACCAGATGCTCTTAGTGGCTTTCAATGAGGAACCGACTAATGTGTTTCCTTCGACCTCAAAACCAGAATTAGCTCCATCAATTGAACCAAGAGCGAAGCCAGGCAGAATGTATGAGCCATCCACTGCAATCGGTTCTAGGTTAGTTGTCTGTGAAACATAGCCAAGTGCAGTCTGAAAGATTCTGAAGTTCAGGTTTCCACCCAAGTCATTGAATCTAATGTTGTAGTTAGGTCCTGCTAGGTCTGACCAACTTCTGCCACCATTTCTAGAGACTTGGTAGGTAATTCTAGAGAACGGAACCTTGCCATCAAAGCTAATAGCTAGCTGGCCATCCTTAACCGCAGATCCTTGAACACTTAGGTTCTGAAGTTCAGGCAGTGTGTTGGAGACATAAACTTCACCAGAAGTTACTGAAGCTGATAGGAAGTTAGTTTTTGAAGCGCTAACTCTCACACTTAGGCTTGTGCCTAGGTCAGCTATGCCAATCTGGTATGTGCGGCTGTTTGAGTTTTCAATCGCAACGCCGTCTCGGTACCAAGTAAAGACGTAATCAACATTTACTGGGCTGGATGAAACATTTGCAGTTAGCTGCTGTTCCAATTCCAGCTTTCCTGAGATGGAGACAGGGTTTAGGAAAATAGTTCCAATAAACTTTCCGTCCTGTAGAGCCCAGCCGTTAGGAACGTTTAGCGGGGAACCAACGATGTCCTGAGCAATAACGTCACCGAAGACAACGCCTGCTAAATCAGTCAAGTTCAGGTTCGCACCTGAAATGTCTGCACCTGACAAGTTAGCGTTTCTTAGATTAGCTCCACTGAAATCTACATTTCTCAGATTCGCACCAGAAAGATTGCTATTACTTAGATCAATACCAGCTAGGTTCATTCCCTCTAGGTTCAGCCCTGAAAGGTTTAGGTTAGTCGCACTAACTCCAGCACCGATTAGAGTTCCATTAGCTGACACCCAGCCAGAAGGAAGAGTAGGAGTTCCTAGAACAGCTCTAGACCTCACTCCAGTTAGAACTGCGTTAGATAAATCAGTACCAGACAGGTTAGCTGAAGACAGATCTACACCTGACAAGTTCGCGGAAGATAGATTCAAATTACTGAGGTCTACTTGACGCAAACTGCGGTCACTCAAGTCGGCTGTTGGGCCAAAGAACATGCCGTTTCGGAATGTCCAGTCAGCAGGCATTGCGATACTGTTTCCAGTCCAAGAACTGTAAATGTTCAGATTTACGGTCTTTACCCCGGTCAAAATAGTTGACTGAAAACCAAACCGATTGTAGTTCTCGTTCCAGCATGCCCAATAATCTTGACAAATTCGAGAGACACTAAACAGCTTTGCTCGAGTGAAGTTTGTGTTTTCCAAATAGGCCATGTTTAGGGAAGCAGAAGACAAGTCAGCATCCGTGAAGTTCGCTCCACCCAAGAAAGATCGCTCGAAGTTAGCGCCAGCGAGACTTGCTCCTGTGAAGTTTGCATTCCTAAAAGTTGAGTAGTAGAGGCGAGAATGGTTCAGATTCGCACCAGAGAAATCCCAGTAAGACAAATCTAGATTGGTGAGGTCTGCGCCATCCAAGTTAGCTCTTGGCCCAACCAAGTAACCTCTGATGAAGTGCCAGGAGTCAGGTAATGAGGATGGTCCAGAGCCAATGCCACCTGAACTTACCCCAGATAAGTTTGCGCCTGACAAGTTTGCACTCCAAAGATCTGCTGCATAAAGTTTCGTACCGCTTAGGTTGCTTGAACTCAAATTCGCTGCAGCAAGATAAGCCGAAGTCAAATCCATTCCTGAAAGATCAGCACCGCTTAGATCAGCTCCATACAAGCGAGCAGTTCTACCAACAAGATAACCGTTGACTAGTTTCCAACCTGATGGAAGGCCTGTAACAGTGCCAGTGATCTGACCCGACGTTACGTTGCTAAAGGAAGCTGAACTCAGGTTGGTACCGTCGAAATTAGCACCTGTAAGAGTTGAGTTGTTGAAGTTCACACCGTCTAGGTTTGCACCAGTGAAGTTAGCTCCAGTTAGATTAGCGCTTCCGAAGTTGACATTACGAAGATCTTTCCCACTGAAATCGACGTTGGTCAGTGTGCTTCCATTGAAGCTAACTCCAGTCAACTGGGTGTTCTCAAAGCTTACATTTGACAAATTAAGGTTCGAGAAATCCCAGCCGTTATAACTTTGGCCAGAAAGGTCTACGCCTTTACCAAGAAGGACGCCGTTACGGTTTACCCAACCTGCAGGCAAAGGTATGGAGTATTCGGCGTAACAGTACCAACCGTAATAAGAGCAATACCAATAAGATTCGTTGCGAAATGTCACTGTTGCTGGAAAACTGAAACTTCTAACTCCATCTAATAGCGCTCCTCCCAAACCGACCCTCCACCGCGACTCTTGCCAATTATCTCCGCCCCAGAAAAACCTGGAGCAGTTGTAGTTATCGGTACATCTTCTAATCACATTGGCTAACTTTGAACCTCTAAAATCTGTTCCATCAATGTAAGCACCAGTTAAATCTGCACCAGACAGATCTGCATTCGAAATTACAGTACCCCTCATGAAAGAGTAGAAGAAGTTAGTGTTCCTAAGATTTGATCTAGATAGATTTGTGTCAGTTAAGTCAGTGCGGCTGAGGTTAGCTCCGGCTAGGTTAGCTCCAGAAATATTCAGCGAGCTCAAGCTCTGTCCGTAAAGGTAAGCGCCAGCAAGGTTAGCTTCGGGGCCAACTAAATAACCAGAAATTATTTTCCAATTTGCTGGCAGAACACTTGGGTTATTAACTAAATCTTTTGAGCTCAAACCTCTGAACGCTGAATTTGAAAAATCGGTATTAGAAATGTTTGTACCTGACAAGACTGCATTAGTTAGATTAGCTGAGCTGAAGTTTGCATCAGTTAGATTTGCGTTCGTTAGGTTTAAGCCAGTTAGGTTAGCGCCGCTCATGTTGGAGTTGTTTAGTGTCGCTCCAGTTAGGTTGATTCCTGATAGATCAAGTCCACTCAAGTTTGCTTGAGACAAGTTGGCGTAAGCCAATGTTGTGTTACTTGAGAAAGTGTTTGAAGTTAGGTTGACACCTTGGAGATCAGCTGACTGTAGATTAGCTCCACTGAAGTTTGAATTCACAATCACACGGTTAGAAAGCGTCCTACCGCTTAGATCTAGACCCTGGAAATCACAGCCAATGAGAGTGGAGGAGTTGTCAATGTCACAACTCTGTTCAATAGCCTGAACGGCTTGCGAGGCGAAGCCACCAAATCCGGTTAGAACAATTGTTAGGGCACTTAGAGCCTTCATTAGGTAATTGTTGGCGTTTAGCTTTGACATTTTGACCTTTCTTTTAGCACAAGTTATCAGACCTTATGCCATGTGTCCCCCCGCGGGTACACAGAACATAGTACTGGTTCTTTGAACCAATAGCACTAGCGATCTGTCAACTTGTTATTTTTAAGTTGTTACCTCTAATTAACGGACTTTGGTGCAGATACCTTAGTGAGGTCTGAGTAACCTGCCTTGCTTGCTGTTACCTGCAAAGAGAGGTTGTGGCGTGAGTCATCTTTTGTTACAAGGTAAGTGACTTGAGTAGCTCCGGCGATTTCAACACCATCGCGTAGCCACTTGAATGTAAAGGCAGCACCCGCACTCCACTTTCCAGTGTTTGCCTTCACAAGGGTTCCGACTTTGACACTAGTTGTAGTGATTACCGGACTGGTGGTAGAAACAAGTGTGCCCTTGGCAACTAGGCCACCTTGCTGGCTTATCTCACACTTGGTTTCATAACCGGTCTTTGAACCACAGACTCTAACGTTCACATCGTTACCTACCTGGTTTAGACCCAGTGTGTAACTAGCAGTTCTTTCTCCAGGGATAGCTTCACCATTCATGAGCCACTGATATGAATACTTCACTCCTGGTGCCCAGTTGGACTCCAGAGAAGCTTTCAGTTTTGATCCGATTACAAGTGTTCCACTGATTTGCGGTGAATTTGAGTTATCGAAAGTATTAGCCTTAGCCGCTAGAGGTGAGCTAATTCTGTATGAGACTGAACCACCTGGAGCTACTCCAACTTCAACGTATCTAAATGTAGAGCCAACGTCTGCAAGAGAAATTGTGTAGAGGCTCTTGGTTGAAACCGCACCGCCTTCTGAAGAGAGCCAGAAGCCAGAGACTCTAACATTTGGACTCCACTGTGTCTTGATTGCTGACAAACGTGTTCCAGGAGTATTCATCACACCTAGAGAACCGAACGAGTTCGCAACATCTAAGCTGCCCGCTGAGTAACCCGGTAGCGATACAGAGTTTGATGCCGTCATAGTACCAACGCTAGTTATTTGGGTTTGGTACCCTTCAGCCGACTGATGTGCTCTAAATTGCAAGTTCAAGCCATGATCTCAGCCAAATGCTGGTTCATTACCGTCTAGTTGATTGTTTGTGGGACGATTCGTTTAGACCTTATTATTAGGGATTTTTCGGTACTTCTTTGACTAGCCTCATTACGCTAAACTAAACAAGTTCTGGAGACGTCGCATAGCCCGGTCGAGTGCGCCTCACTGCTAATGAGGTAAGGGTCTTAAAAGCCCTTCGGAGGTTCAAATCCTCTCGTCTCCGCCAGAATAAAAGCCCTAGGTGACTAGGGCTTTTACTTTATCTGCCAGAAGTAGACCTTGGTTGGATCACCGTGTTCGGCTATGGCTTGGGTGATTGGCCAATCAAATGCTGCTGGAGAGTGTGATGAGATAAGAATCTCTCCCTTGTCGGTGAAACCAGAAACAATAGCTGTGTGGTCTCTATCCCCTGAGTTATCCCAATCGAATTGAACTACGTCTCCAACTTGAACTTGATCTCTTTGGTCCCAACGAAGTGGCACTGCAATTTCAGAGTGATTTAGAAGATAGTCCCTAAAACCAGTGGATGATATCCATGCTCTCGAGTAACCGTTCTTATAAGTCCAATCACTGTTTAGTTTTAGTCCTTTGGCAAGGAGAGTTTGACGATAGCCCTAAAGCCCCATCCATAATCTTCACTTCTAACAACGACATGTTGTTGGCGGTCTTGAAAGTTGCAGGTGACCGTGGTCTCATCATTGGTAAACAACTGTCTGTAATTAGCTTTGACGATAGCCCCTGGGCTGCGGCCATGGTGCCCGGTATTACTGTTATTGCCCGACCAGTTGAGGATCTTGGTCACTTGGCAGTTACCGAACTTGTCTCAGCCATAGAGGGTAAGCCAAATCACAGGCAGATAGCGCTCCCAGCACACCTAATCAAGCGTGGTTCAGTAGCAAAGCTCAAGTAATAACTCGGTGTTTTCGCCCTAGGATTGAACCTACTGAAGACAAAGGAGTGGCTTTGAAAGCTAGTCGCCTGAAGACACTGGTTGCCCTAGTTTTAGTTGCAACATTGAGTTCCGTCGAATCTGCTTCTGCAAGCCAACCTGTCTCAGGAATCTCTACCACTGAATACAACGAGGGCACCGACGCAGCTGCTGCGTTTTATAACCCACTGGTAGTTTCTAATGTCAATCTCACACTGCCGCAGTCATCTGTCGACACTTTGAATAACAACCCAGGCACAACTGTTTATCAGCATGCTTCAGTGACACTGACTACAGCCGATGGAAAAGTTACCTCTTTTGCTGATATTGGTGTTCGTATTAAAGGTCAGGCTACGAGAACAAACCTTTACGGTAAAGCGCCACTAAAGCTAAAGTTTGATGCATTTGTTTCTGGTCAGAAGTTTATGGGTCTTACCCGAATGACCTTGAACAGCATGGTTCAAGATCCCTCTTACGTGCATGAAGATAGCGCCTATCGGTTGTATCGAGCGATGGGCGTTGTTGCTCCTAGAACGACCTACTCTTGGCTCACTCTAAATGGGGCTGATTTTGGTTTGTATATGAACGTCGAATCAGTTGACGCTCAAATGTTAAAGCGCTGGATTACACCTGCGCACCTATACAGTTCCAACTGTTACTTGGCAGATATCACTCCAAGTCAAAGTGGTTGCTACGACACTAATTACGGTGATACCGACCGTACTGATTTGAACTCAGCCATCGCTACCTCTTCCCTTGATGGTGCTGACTGGTGGCGTGAGATAAACAAGGTAGCTGACATGCCAGCTGTATTGAATCTGATGGCAACTGATCTATACACAAGCAACTGGGATGGCTATACCGATGTGGTGCAGAACAATTACTACCTAGCCTTTGATACCGCTGGCAAATTCAGAATCATTCCATGGGGTCAAGATGGAGCTTTCCCGATGGACTCATCAGCCCAACTTGATTTTCTGGGTAGAGGACCCGCTTTCAGAAACTTTGGTAATCAACAGCGCAGTGTTCTGTTACGTAAATGTGTTGCCTATGACCCTTGCACCGCTCTACTGGTAAAGGCTCAGGTAAAGGCAAAGCAGACAGCCGAGCAATTAGATCTGCCTGCTTTCAAAAACAAGATTGCAGCAGTTATAAATAGGGCATACATTTCTCACGAGACCAGAGCTAATGCTGATGTGAATTCAGCAATCTACTGGCAGAACTGGTTAGACACTTTCTTCCCGATGAGAACTGCGGCACTAAGGGATTTCCTGCTGACGAGAGCACCCGAGGTTCCGGACCTAAAGCTCACTGGAACACCAACGCTAGGTTCGACCTTGCAGGCTAATGCCATCTCGTGGGATTTCACATCTACTATCTCCTATCAGTGGTTGAGAGATGGAAACCCGATTGCAAATGCGCAGGCAAACTCATACATAATCACGAGTGCCGATCTCGGACATAACATCAGCATTCGAGTAAGCGCAGCGAAACCCAACTTCAGCAGTGCTGTCATTACTTCTGCAAATCAATTAGTGAGTAATCCAAAAGCTTCAGTGGCTGCCATTAGCGGAAGTGCTGTGGTTGGAGGCACATTAACTGCATCACCAAGTGAAAATGATTCAACCAGAGTTCTTTATCGTTGGTATCGAGAAGGAAGGTTAATTTCCGGAGCGAGCTTCGCCACTTACGTTCCGCTTCCAACCGATTATTTGAAATCAATCACAGTGAGCACCACCGTCAATCAACCAGGATTTGCAGTAGTCACTACTACAAGTAAGCCAGTGGTTATTCAGGCTGGAACAATTAGCGCACCAACAATTGGAATTGCTGGAGGCAACTCCATGGCCCAGACCCTACTATTCAATGCAACGATTCCAGTTGGGGTCAAGGCTAGTTATCAGTGGCTAAATGATGGAGTTGCAATTCCTGGGGCAACGAAGACTAGTTATGTTCTAAAGGCAACTGATGTTTCGCATAACGTATCTGTGAAGGTCACGCTTAGCCGACCTGCTTACAACACACTGGTACTAACTACAGATGGTGTGCCAGTAGTCGCCGGAGTTCAAACCAAGCAACCTATGGTTAACATCACCGGTATCAGCGTTGTCGGTAAGACAATTTCTGGTGTTCCAGGCACTTGGGATTCCGGAGTGAAACAGAGTTACCAATGGCTTAGAGATGGAACAGTAATTCCAAATGCGGTCTCTAAGACATACAAACTAACAGTTGCAGATGTGGGTCACACACTGAGTTTTAGACTGACTGCAGTCAAACCTGGATACACCACTGTTGTCGCAACCAGTAGTCCAACTTTGCCAATTACTAACTAGTAACCGACTCTCTCTCGAACCTGAATTATGTTGCCATCAGGATCATTGCCGTCTGAATATTTCCAAGGACCGTGCTCCTGAATCTCAGACTTGATTCTTCCACCGTTACTACCAGCAGCAAGTTTCGCTTTATCTATGCTGTTGACTTCAAACACTGGCTTGATTGGGTTCTCTTCACCAAGGGTTGGTTGACTGCGAAACTCTTCAGGAAGTAGATGAAGTAGCACTTCATTGCCGTTACCTTCAACAGAAGCAAAGCCTTCAGTCTGATAAGGATGCTTAGCCTCAAAGATTGCTGAATAAAACTTTACTGATCTTTCAAGATTTGAAACCCAAAGCACGATAGTTGTCATGGCTTATCCTCTACTTATGGCTACTAGACATGTCTAATCCTGTTGAGTTTGTATTTCGGAAACAAATCTGAGCAGTACCAGTTTAAAGAACAATTAGCGTGGTCGCTGGAATTTGACTTAGGGTTAGCCGCTAGATACCGCCTCCACCGCCACCGCCACTGCCACCGCCGGATGATCCACCGCCACCTGAACCACCAGACGAGCTAGCTGCGAGCGACTGGGCCAGAACTTGGTCCAGATTGGCGAAGCTGTCGCCTAGATTTGGGGAGCCGACTAACCAAACCGGGCTTCCCTGATCCTGATAGAGATTGGTAAGTGTTTTGTTCCATTGAGCTTGTAGGCCTAAAAGAATTGCCCAAGGTAAAAGGGCCTCATACAGTTCAAGGACTTCCCTACCTTGAACTTGGGAGGGTTTAAGAGACGCACCTTTCGGTGATTGCAAAAACTCGAGTCTGTCTTTCTCCGCTAAATCGATATACATGCGCAGCCCATCAACAAACGAAACAAGTTCAGAACCCTTAGCTGTTAACGCTCGCTTAGAAAGTAGTAACCAGTAGATGCCAACAAATGGAACAAATGACAATATCGGTGCTGTTACAAAGCCTGCCGCTACCTCGCTATCCAAAGCACCCGCAAAATACAGCCACACCGCATAAATCAAAAGCGCAACAAGGAAACCAATCGCTGGGATTCCTAACGCTCGCTTTTGAAAGTATCCTCCAGTGCTAACGCGCTTTGTCGCCGCCACTCTCAAACTCAAAAGAGCTTTAGATAATTGACCCTTCTGTTCGTTCGACATATTGTGAGCCAGCAGTAGTTCATCGCCACTCTTGATGAGGCCCAGCTCAGCCAACAATGAGGCATGGTCTGAGTTATCTGTATCCAGTTTCGTTCTTCGAAGAAGGAAGTCCTTATTATCGCTGTCTGCGACTACTTCGATTTCGATAAGTTTCATAACCGCGAGCTCAACAACACTAGCCTGATAGAGATGGGCTGTCTTTCTCGACACCAAGGCTGAGATAAACAAGCCTGGCTCTGCCGCTGGTTTATATTGTGGAACAACAAAAGAGCCTTTTGTTGAGGATCTAATGCCAAAGATTCTGAAATAAATTGCCCACAACAGAATCAAAATAACTAGACTCACGCAAATCCAGAAACCATACCAATTGAGTGTTCCAGTTACGTTTGGCCCTGCTGTGTTCGCGACGTTTGGCTTAAACGCAATAGCAAAGCTCAGGTTCTCGCCCGCTTTGAGGTTCTTTGAGCTAAACACCATTTGCTTATCATTGATGTCAATTGAGGAACATGGCTGAGTTGAGCCCTGCGGCCCTTGATAGCAAGACACCTTTCCATTTACCAAGTTCTCGCTGAGAGTTTTATCGAACGTAACTGTTGCCTTGACTTGGTCAAAGCTCTGCAGCCAGCCAGTTCCATTGACATCCCAATAGAACTCATCGAATCCGGTTCTGCTTTGATAGTTGTTGATGACCCACGATTGATGATATTCGATTACGTATGTTTGGCGACCATGAACATAAGAGCCATCAGTTGGCTTAATAAGTAAATTTAGAAACCCTTGGTCGATGTTCGTTTCAAACTCTCTAACCTCACCCTGACCATCCGTTACTGATACCTGGTCTATGAGGCCAGGAAACTTCTCATAACTTAGTTCAGGAATGGCTCTCCTAATTCCATGGTTTTGGTCTATCTCCGGGAAATCTGCAACAATCGTTTCCCTAACCCACATCTCAGGTCGGTTAGCTTTGTCCTTATTTAGTGAGAGTTTGTATTCTGCAGTCAAGGAGGAGAAAGAGAAATCATTTACATCCGCTGAACTGGCGGAAGGTAGCCCTAACAGAACTAGAACGGCTACAGCGACTAAATATCTTCTAAGAGTTTTCATTACCCTAAATCTAAACGATGTTTGCAGTTGAGTTCTAGGGAGCTGGGCTAACACTCCACCACATTGACTGCGAGACCTCCGAGTGAGGTCTCCTTATATTTACTAGACATATCTAATCCTGTTTGACGCATTGTTTCAATCACCGTATCCAAAGATATCTTGTGGCTACCATCGCCTAGCATCGCTAGGCGCACGGCAGAAACTGCAGTTCCTGCTGCGATTGCGTTTCTTTCAATGCACGGCATCTGAACAAAACCACCGACGGGATCACAGGTTAGCCCCAGATTGTGCTCCATGGCAATTTCAGCAGCATTCTCTATTTGCTGAATTGTTCCACCCATAATTGCCGCTAAACCACCAGCTGCCATTGAACAGGCTGAACCAACTTCTCCCTGGCAGCCGGCTTCTGCTCCTGAGATAGACGCGTTGCGTTTGTATAGCGATCCAATTGCTGCTCCGGTCAGCAGATAATCGTGAGCAATTGTCTTGCTCTCAATCTTTTTGTATTTCCATGCGTAGTAGCCAACTGCTGGAATGATCCCGGCGGCCCCGTTTGTTGGAGCAGTAACGATTCTTTGACCGGCTGCATTTTGTTCATTTACTGCAATCGCATATGCTTGCAGCCACTCGTTAGAGACATCTTCCGTCGTGTGTGAAAGCTGCTCAGCCATATCAGCAGCTCTTCTAGTGACGGCTAAGTAACCAGGGAGGACACCTTTAGTTGCCAAACCCTTTTCGATGCTGCTTTGCATGGTTGCCCAAATTGCTTCAAGAACCGCACTTAGTTTCTCTTCCCCATGGATAGCAACTTCGTTTGCATGGGCAATCTCCGCGATCGATTTGTTTTCCGTTAGACATATTTCTAAGAGTTCAGCGGCCGATTCAAAATGAAATGGGACTTCTGGTCGCTCTGGTTTGGAGAGTTCATGATCCGCCTCAACAAAACCTCCACCAACAGAGTAATAAGTTTGCTCTAGTAATTTTTCGTTAGTTGCAGAGTATGCGGTGAACCTAAGACCGTTGGAATGCTTAGGTAACCTGATCAATGGTTGATAGCTGAAATCACTTTCTGAGAAATTAACTTCATGGTTTAGAACAAACCATTTTTTAGCCGTTACTGCCTTATCCCAAGCCAATAGAACTTCGTTTGGATCACACTCTTCTGGTGTTATCCCTGAAAGTCCAGCAACGATTGCATTCGATGTGCCATGGCCTGGACCGGTAGCTCCTAGGGAACCAAATAGTTTGATTTCGATACGAGTGGTATGCGTTAGTTGACCGTTAGCCTTCACGGCTTCGGCAAAGAGCAGCGCTGCTCGCATTGGTCCAACTGTGTGAGAACTGGAAGGTCCAATACCGATAGTAAATAAATCTAGCGCCGAGATGTAATCTGGCATGAGATTAGCCTAGCCAGAATGTTGGACTATTTGGAGCAGGTTGTTGTGGCTGCGTTCGTGCCCTGAGCCCAGTCCGGAAGCGGAGTGATAGTCTCCGTTGGTGTTGGCTTCGGAACCGGTGTCTTTGTCGGTTTCGTTGTTGGTTTGGTAGTTGGTTTGGTCGTTTTGGTTGGTTTAGGAGTAGGAGTTGGGGCCACTTCCGCTCCAGAGCCGGTGTTAGTGACTTTACCCAAAACCATTGGCTTATCCTGCTTGATTAGGTCGAATAGCACTTGTGCTTTGTCATAGTCCGGCTTGACTCGACCTTGGTAAGGAGCTGGTAATCCTGCGATTGATGGCAATTGTAGGAAGGTGATCTTGTCCATCGGGATTGCCTTGAGCGCCATTGCAACGCCAGCCATGACATTCGGGTCAGCCAGTGTATCGCTGAGCTTCATGTTTCTAGCTGCAGTTTGTGCAAGTGAGTAAAGCGCAACAGGGTTATTCAAAATATCTTTACCCTTTAGCTTTCTAACCAGCGAGGTTAGGTAAACCTGTTGGTTGCTGATTCTTGAAAGATCTGAACCATCGCCAACACCGTGACGAGTTCTGAGGAACTGCAAGGCTTGAACTCCCTGCAATTTGTGAATACCGGCTTTTAGATAAGTGTTTGTGTATGGGTCATCAATATCGTTCGCAACACAAACTTCAACACCACCGACTGCGTTAGAGAGTTCGATAACTCCATTGAAATCAACAAGAGCTAGGAAAGGAATATCTAGGCCGGTGAGTTTCTCAACAGTGAGCAGAGTACAACCTGCACCACCATTAGAAATAGTTGCGTTTATTTGCCCAAGGCTCTGCGCATAGTATCCAGGGCCACCGGTTGTGCTTGGACATGCAGGCCATGGAACTAGAAGATCTCTTGGGAAGCTGAGCCCAACAGCGCTCTTACGATCTTTGGCGATGTGCAGAAGAATAATCACATCAGCCATGTTCGAAGTGATGTTACCGAATGCACTGTTTCCAGATCCCTGTCTTGAATCGCTTCCGACTAGCAAAAGATTTAGCGGACCATCAAGCGGTGGAATTACCCGCTTCTTGCCATTTGCAGCTGGAACATGCAAAGCATTGCGGCTTAGCTCTTGAGAAAGCTGGTAGGCAGAAACACCGGCCACTGTGAGAGTTGAAACAATAACTACAACTAGTGCCTTGCCAAGAATGCCAAAGAGTGTTTTGAACCTTGATGTTGCATGCACGTCGCCGTGGCGCGCGATGGCGCGCTCAGCGCGTTTTGACTTCTTTTGCTCTGGCAATTCGTAACCCCTTTATGAGTTGGCAAGAGCCTTAGTGTGAAAAACTGGCGGAGGCCGTGGGATTCGAACCCACGGAACCTTTCAGTTCATTAGTTTTCAAGACTAACTCCTTCGGCCGCTCGGACAGACCTCCGTTGAATAGTCTAACTAATTCTCGTGCTGACTAAAAATACAGTTAAAACCTGCGATAAGCCTGAGAGCCTAGTTATGTGTATAAATGATGCCTTCTAGCCCCGAAAGTACCTTGGCAACACCATCTTCTTCGACGCTAGCAGTGACCATAGTGGCAGCTTTCTTCACTTCATCAGGGCCCTGCCCCATAGCAAAAGAGTAGCCTCCGCCTGAATTAGCCCACTCAAACATACTTATGTCGTTCCGACCGTCACCGATCGTAATGACCCTATCTCTAGGTATATTCAGAGCTTTTCTGCGTTGCTCCAGAGCGCTGGCTTTAGTGACTCCCTGTGGAGAAATATCTAGCCAGGCTGTGTATCCGATGGCATAAGAAACTGAGTGAAGTCCAACTGACTCCACGACAGCTAGAAAATCATTCACATCTTGTTCTGGAGAGAGCACAACAACTCGGCTAACTTCTCCGTTCATCAGTTGCTCAAGAGGTGTCTCAACATTTTTACTTCCCAGTGCATATGCAGGGAAGGGTTTGTGAAAACGATACGTGCCATCGATATCTTCAACTGCGAAGTGGGCTTCGGGTAGTTTCTCTATTAACTGAGAAAGTACCGGTCGTGGATCAAAACCAATAACTTCACGAACGAAATATCCGTGCTCTGCATCTTTATCCAACTCGACTGTTACCGCGCCATTAGAACAAACTACAAAACCATTTTCAAAGCCAACGTCTTTCACAACAGGTATCGCGTTAGCAGCTGCTCGTCCGGTTGCCACAATTACCTGATGGCCTAGTTCTCTAACTCTTTGAACTTCTTTGATAACAACAGGAGACAGGTAGCCATCGTCATGCACCAGCGTGCCATCGATGTCAATGGCAATTAGCCACGGGCTTTCTAAACTCAAGTTAATTCTTCTGCTTAGGTGAGATAACTTCCGCGCCACCAAGATATGGGCGAAGCGCTAATGGAATGCGAACAGAGCCATCTTCTTGCTGATGATTTTCTAAAATTGCTACCAGCCAGCGAGTAGTTGCCAAGGTTCCATTAAGTGTTGCTGCTGTCGCAGTCTTTCCATCTTCTTTTCTGTAACGAACATTTAGTCTTCTTGCTTGATAGGTGGTGCAGTTGGAAGTTGAAGTTAGCTCTCTATATGTTTCCTGAGAGGGAACCCATGCTTCAGCGTCAAATTTTCTCGCAGCGGATGAACCTAAATCACCAGCAGCCGTGTCGATAACGCGATATGGAAGTTCACACTTCTTCAACATCTCTTCTTGCCAAGCTAGAAGTTTTGTATGTTCTGCTTCTGAATCTTCAGGTTTGATATATGAGAACATCTCTAGTTTGTTGAATTGGTGAACTCGAAGAATGCCTCGAGTGTCTCTTCCACCGCTGCCTGCTTCACGACGGTAACAAGTTGACCAGCCAGCATATCGAAGCGGACCATCGCTTAGGTCGATAATTTCGTCACTGTGATATCCAGCAAGAGCTACTTCACTTGTTCCGGTTAAATACAAATCGTCAGCTGGAAGGTAATAGATTTCATCGGCATGCGCGCCCAAGAATCCGGTTCCTGCCATGACAGAGGGTTTCACCAAAGTCGGGGTAATCAAAGCGGTGAAGCCTGCTTGAGCGGCTTGATCTAGCGCCATATTCATGAGAGCCAGCTCTAGTCTTGCTCCCCAACCCTTTAGGAAATAGAACCGAGAGCCTGAAATCTTTGCTCCTCTTTCGATGTCGATGATGTCTAATAATTCACCTAGAGCAACGTGATCCCTGAGCTCAAAGTTGAAGACAGGCTTTGTTCCTTCTTCTCGAAGTAATACAAAGTCGTCTTCACCACCAGCAGGGACACCTTCGATAACAACATTTTCGATCTGCCAAATGATTGAATCTAGTTTTGCTTGTTCTTCAGATGCCAACTGTTCAGCAGCCTTGACCTTACTTGCAAGTTCTTGACCCTCAGCAATAAGGGCGGCTCTTGAATCTTTATCTGCACCGGCGACCAGTTTGGCTTTAGCGTTTTGCTCTGCTCTTAGAGTTTCAAAATCAGTTAGCGCTTTTCGCCAAGAGAGGTCAGCAGCGACAGCATCATCCACAAGCGATTCGCTTGATCCTCGAGCACGTTGAGAAGCTTTAATTACCTCTGGGTTATCCCTGAGCAGGTTGGCATCAATCATTGTTTAAGGTTACCTTCAACTGTTTCTTTAGCGTCCAGAACGCAACTTGTTTAACCAAGAATCTGCAGATGAAAATTCTTTGTTTGAATTGTTACCCTGGTGTTCACTCTTTTGTTTATCTGCTCGTGGGTATGAGCCTAGGAAGATTACTTTTGGACTGAAGCGATGAAGCCCCTTGAGTGCTTCAGCAACGGCCTCGTCATCGATGTGACCTTGAACATCAATGTTGAATCTATATCTACCGAGTTGATCGCCTACCGGTCTTGATTCAATTCTTGAAAGGTTTACACCGCGAGCAGCAAACTGTTCCAACATTTCTAAAAGTGCACCCGGTCGGTCTTCTGGAAGCTCAACAATTACTGAAGTCTTATCTTTACCAGTTCTACTAGTTGGTTTAGCTGGCAAGCCAATTTCAATAAATCTGGTTTGTGCATTTTTGTTATCGCCAATGTTTCGGGCAAGGATGCTGAGCTTGTAGTGATCGGTGATGCTCTTTGCAGAGATTGCAGCATCAGCGATTGAGTTTTCTTCAAGCAGTGCAGCAGCTGCAGCAGCCGTTGAAGTTGCTGGAAGATGAGTGTGCTTAGGAAGGTTTTCTGCAAGATAGCCCCGGCACTGGGCATATGCAGTTGGATGGGTTGAGATTACTTTGACATCAGCTAACTTAGTGCCAGGTTTTGCAACCAGGTTGAACGTGATTGAAACTAGATACTCCCCGAAGATACGTATTTCTTGGGTATTGGCTAACGCATCTAAGGTGGCAGAGACGCCACCTTCAATGGAGTTCTCAACCGGAACTATGGCTCTGGTTGCCTTCCCAGTGAGCACGGCATCAATGGCCTCATTCACTGTCGTAACCGGAATGCTTTTGGCGTTCTTAGCGTCCTTGACCTGTGCCAGAGCAAGCTCAGTAAAGGTACCCACCGGGCCCAGGAATGCGTAGGTAGGTTTTCTGTTTACTGAGTTAGCCATGGTTAAAGGTTAGTTGAGTTCCTAGTAGTTAGGCGCTGCCGGCAACCCAAAGAACTTCTCAAGAGTATGAACACCGTCATCATGCATAACTAGAGCTAATCCAGTCCCTACATATCTCAAATGCCAAGGTTCATACTGGTAGCCAGTGACTGGAGTTGCCTGATCTGGGTATCTGATTATGAAGCCGTATTTATAGGCATTGCCGGCTAACCAGAGTCCTGCCGCAGTTTGACCGAAGCAAACTCGAATTTGGCAGCCTTGACCTCTAGCTGAGACATCCATAGCCCATCCGGTTTGATGCTCGGAATAGCCAGGTCTGGCAGCGAGAGCTTCGCCTGCCTTGAGCCCATATTTAGAGACTTGGCGGTCATGGACGGCTGTTTGCTCTTGATATGAACGATATGCGCTCTGGATTATGAGGCTGCCTTTGCCAGCAGCCTTCATGGCCATGGCTAACTTATAGGCGGCTTTAGAGGCTTCTTTTCTAAGCTTTCGACCATATGGGTTTGCGTTCAAACTGCCAAACTGTGGGGCAACCAGATCGCTAGGTACGTATTTAACCGGATTTAGAGGTAGTTGCTTATTTACAACTACCCAGATTGAATCGGGCTCGGTTGTTGAGTGATTGATAAGGCTAGTTGCTTGGGTTTCGTCGATATTGTTTACCGAGGGAAATAAAATAAAGATAACAAGGGTTAGCCTTATAGCGAGAGCAATAAATTGCCTAAGTTTGCTTCCCATATTTGAAGTCTAACTACTACTAGAAAAGAGAACGCGTTGGCGCGTGCAGATCGTAAAGCAGCAGCAGCTGAATCAGCTAAAACCGGTGTAATGACCCACAGACAAATCATGTTTGTACTTGTTGGTCTCATGGCAGGTATGTTCCTGTCAGCTCTAGACCAGAGTGTGGTTGGAACTGCAATGAGAACTATCGCCGATGACCTTCATGGATTATCCGCTCAAGCTTGGGTAACCACCGCTTATCTAATTACTTCAACTATCGCTACCCCTATCTACGGAAAGCTGGGAGATATTTTCGGAAGAAGATATCTATTCATCACAGCAATCTCAATCTTCGTTGTCGGTTCTGTAATTTCAGGTTTTGCTAACTCTATGTATGAGTTGGCTGCGTTTAGAGCAATCCAAGGCATTGGTGCTGGTGGTCTTTTCGCGCTGGCTCTAACCATCTTGGCTGACATTGTGCCGCCGAGAGATAGAGCAAAGTATCAGGGTATGTTCCTTGCAGTGTTTGGAACCTCTTCAGTGCTTGGACCACTAATCGGTGGAATGTTTGCCGGCATCGATAACATCTTTGGAATTACCGGATGGCGTTGGATCTTCTTGATGAATCTTCCAATTGGCTTGGTTGCTTTGTTCCTAGTTTTGTCATTTCTGCACATCCCGCACCACGCAGCAACTTCTAAAGTTATCGACTGGTGGGGTGTTCTCACCATCATCGTTGGTGTCGTTCCGATTCTGATTGTTGCTGAACAGGGTAGAGATTGGGGTTGGACTTCATTCAACTCAATTACTTCTTATGTAGTTGGCATTGTTGGAATCATCGCCTTCATTCTTATCGAAAGAAAAATGGGCGATGATGCACTTCTACCGCTAAAGCTTTTCAATTCAAAAACTTTCTCTCTAACAACACTGCTGGGAGTGGTTGTTGGTATTGGAATGTTCGGTGGAATGATGTCACTTCCCCTAGTCCTACAAATTGTCTACGGAGCATCACCAACTGAATCTGGTTACCTAATGATCCCAATGGTTTTGGGTTTGATGACAGCATCCATCGTCAGCGGAAGAATTACATCTGCCACTGGCAAATACAAGATCTTTATGGTGCTGGGCACCGGCCTCATGGCCTTGTCCTATATATACCTTTCAACTCTTACTGCTAGTTGGGCTATTTGGCAGATCACCATCGGCATGATTGCTATGGGTCTAGGTCTAGGCCAGATGATGCAGACGCTAACTATCGCATCCCAGAACGCTGTTGAAGCAAGGGATATCGGTGTGGCAACCTCATCCGCTACCTTCTTTAGACAGATGGGTGGAACCCTAGGAGTTGCGGTTTTCCTATCGATTCTCTTCAACAACCTGGCCGATAAAGGTGCTGAAATTGGTGCCAAGATTGGTGCCGCTGTTGCTGCAGACCCAACACTTTTGGCTGATCCTAAGAACTCAGCCTTCTTGCCTGGTGGCGACCTGATGGGGCAGATTACTAGAGACTCTTCATTCCTGAAGACCTCTAGCCCTGAGTTGGCTAACCCAATCAAGCAGGCCTTCGCTGAGTCAGCAGCCAACGTATTCGTCTCAGCAACAATAGTGATTGTGATTGGCTTTGCTATCTCCCTGTTCATCAAGGAACTAGCGCTACGCAATAAATCAGGTGTTCAGGAGAAAGCTGAAGCCGCTGCTGCTGCAGCTCACTAGTAATTAGTTATTTACGGCCTCAACATGCTTTTAGTGTGTTGAGGCCGTAATCTTTAACTACACGGGAGTCCTTATCTCTAGGACTGAGAAGAAGCTGAAGCCTAAAACCGTCAAACCTGAACTGGGTAATGCCAGCGTAGGAAGGAAAATATGAAACGCATTTATTCCCTTGCCCTTACTTTGCTAACTGTTCTTGGGCTAACTAGTTGTGCACAAAGTCCAAAGACTGTAACGCTAATTGCCCATGATTCATTTGTTATGAGCGATGATCTCATCGGTTCCTTTGAAGAAACCTTCAAAGTTGATCTAAAAATCGTTAGAGCTGGTGACGCTGGTGCGATGACAAATAAGTTAGTACTCACTAAAGGCAATCCCCTGGCTGATGTGGTCTTTGGTATCGATAACACCTTTGCTCCTGTAGCAACAAAAAATAACTTGATTGACGGAGAGCTGACTCCAATCGACTTTGCTGATGTTTGTTTCAATTACGATTTGGATTATTTCAAATCACATAGTTTGGCAATCCCTAAAAATTGGAGAGAACTAACTAAGAAAGAATATCGAGGACTCACAGTTATCGAGAATCCAAATACCTCATCCACTGGATTGGCTTTCTTAGTTTCCACCTATGCAGGGTTTCCTCCAACGTCAGCTGGTGTTAGTTCTCCAACTTTGAACTGGTGGCTCGCTCTTCGTGATAACGATGTCAAGATTGCCGCTAGCTGGGAAGATGCTTATTACACAGATTTCAGTGGATCATCAGGCAAAGGTAGATATCCAATTGTGCTCTCATATTCTTCCTCACCTGCTGACGAGGTGTATGAAAACGGAACTGCCAAAACTAAGGCACTGCTAAAGGATTGTTTCCGACAAACCGAGTACGCCGGTGTTCTAAAAAACGCTAGCAATCCACAGGGGGCTAAAGACCTCATTGAGTTCATGTTGAATGTAGCTTTTCAGGGCGAACTTCCACAAGCTATGTACGTTTACCCAATTGATAAGGCTGTTGCTCTCCCACCTAGATGGCGGATATTCGCCCCTGCAGCAACAAGCACCATTGGTGCTGATCTAGACATAGATGCCAACCGTGATAAGTGGCTCAGCGATTACAACAGAGTATTTGACGTTGCGCCTTAGATCTAATCTCTATTGGGGGGCAGCGATTGCCTTTATCGCCCTGCTCTTCTACTGGCCTGTTCTGCGGGTCTTCATTCAAGGCTTTGGCAATGGATTTGGTTCTAATGTTGGTTATGCTTGGCCAGTTCTCTGGTTCACTATTTGGCAGGCTGTGTTATCAACTGTCATCTGCGTTTTGCTGGGTTTACCAGGTGCGTACCTGCTCTACAGAAAATCTTTCAAGTTTGCATCTACCGTAAGGGCTTTGATATCAGTTCCTTTCATGTTACCCTCTCTGGTTGTCGCTATAGGTATTACTCAATTCGCAGCAATCTTCGGAGGACTGAACCCCATAGCTGCCATCATCCTGGCGAATGTCTTCTCCAACTATGCCGTTGTGGTGAGAACTGTTGGTTCTCAATGGCAACTACTCGATGTGTTATCTGAGGAAGCTGCCGAGGTGGCTGGTGCTGGCAGATTGAGAATATTCTTCAAGATAGCGCTACCGCAGCTAGCAACATCAATCAGAGCATCGAGCGCTCTGATTGTTCTCTACTGTGCAAGTTCATATGGAATAGTTCTAAGTCTCGGTGGTGGAAGGGTTAATACTCTGGAGACTGCTATCTCGACAGCCGTATTACAACGACTTGATTTGCAGCAGGGCTCATTGCTCGCACTTTTGCAGATCATCTTCTCATTGCTGGCCTTCACTGCAAGTCGCTGGGGTGGAAGCAATCCACTGAGTTTCGAACCATCACACAAATCAAAGGTTAGACACATCGATGGTCGCGATCGAATCGTTTTGGTTTTCGTCGTTCTAACTATGGGTTTCTTCGTCTTACTCCCACTAGTACTCGTGATGCTGAGGGCATTCATTGATAGCGCGGGAAGATTCAGTTTCAATAATTTTGCTTTGCTAGGTGGGCGAGGAACTAGAGATTTACTAAACATAACTTTCTTTGATGCAAGCGCAAACAGTTTGAGAAATCTTTTAGTAGCCACTGTTATCTCTGTTTTAGTCGGTGGTCTAGTCAGTTACTTATTAGCAGAACGAACAAGGAAATTGGCCAGAGGTATTAGAAAGACTGATTTCGGTGGCGTGCTATTGGATGGCATCTTCTTATTACCAATTGGTGTCTCTGCTGTTGTGGTCGGCTTTGGATACTTACTCACGCTCACTGGCAATCTTTCTTGGCTTAGAAGCTCTTGGTTGATTGTTCCTTTAGCTCAATCGGTTTTGGCGATTCCTATGGTGATTAGGGTTCTTTATCCTGCTCTTGTTTCCGTTGATAATGCCACCAGAGAACAGGCAATGACTGATGGCGCTAGCAGAGGGTCGATCTTTTGGAATGTTGATTTACTGATGATTCGTCCTGTGGTGAAAACCGCTATTGCGTTTAGCGCTTTGGTTTCCCTAGGTGAATTCGGAGCAGCCAGCCTACTCGCATTTGGTGACCAGTCAACAATTCCGATGTTGATGTTCTCTCTTATATCTCGTCCTGGTGGCGATAACTACGGTATGGCTTTGGCAGTTGCTTTTATCTTGGTGGTTATTACAACTGTGATTGTTTTCGCTGTTGGATCAGAGCCTAAGCGTGAGTTTCGAAGGCCACGGAATAGGAAGCAAACCGTTCCTTCATTACCGCTATAGCTTCAGGGTTTCTGTCGACTAATACAAAGTTCCGGTTTAGTTCGGCGGCTGCCGCTCCGGTAGTGCCAGAGCCGGCAAAGAAATCCAACACGGTATCCCCTTCTTGGCTGCTGGCTTGGATGATTCTTCTCAGAATGCCCAGTGGCTTCTGAGTCGGGTATCCGGTTTTCTCCTTACCAGTAGGGGAAACGATGGTATGCCACCAGACATCAGTTGGTAACTTACCTCGCTCCGCCTTCTCCTTGGTGACAAGACCAGGTGCCATATACGGTTCACGATCTACTTTTTCGTTGTTGAAAAAATACTTCTCTGGATCTTTCACGTAGACCAGGATGGTGTCATGTTTGGCTGGCCATCTGGATTGTGCTTTAGCTCCATAGTCATAAGCCCAGATGATTTCATTTAGGAAGCACTCCCTACCGAAAAGTGCATCTAATAAAACCTTTGCGTAGTGAGCTTCACGGTAGTCCAGGTGCAAATACAAAGTGCCAGTCTCTTTGAGAATTCGCCAGGCTTGTTCAAGCCTTGGTTCTAAGAATGCCCAATAATCTGCAAACTCGTCGTCGTAGCTGAGAATGGTTTCTTTCACGATGTCATAGCGCTGACCCTTGAATCCCATTCGAGATCCAGTGTCACTTCTTGTCGTTGTTGACTTGCCTCTGCGCTGAACACGTCCAGTGTTAAATGGTGGATCGACATAAATCAACTGAATGCTCTGATCAGCAATAGACTGCAGAACAGAGAGGTTGTCGCCCTCGATAACTCGGTATTTCGAAATGTTCTGCACAGAAAGAGATTAACAGCATGGACCCACATGTATTACACAATTCGGCATTATCCAGATATGAATTGTTTCTAGGAGAGGAGAAGATTGGTCACGCCGACTACCTAGATGTTGATGGTGTACTGCAGTTCACTCACACTGAAGTGAACCCTGGGCACCAGGGTAAGAATTATGCAGCCATACTTATGCGTGAAGCTTTCAAAGATATTGAAGAGAACAACCTAGGTAAGGTTTGGCCTATCTGTCCTTACGTTGTCACATACATGAAACGTCACCCAGAAACTCAGTCACTACTTTCTAAACCTTTAGATTAGGCGACGTTAGTGCGGATGAACTCAAGTAGGTCATGAATGACTTCCTCTTTGTTTATCTCGTTATACATTTCGTGTCTACCATCGTGATAAATGATGGCAGTTACGTTCTCTAAGCCAGATTTGTTTCTATATGTATTAGCTAACATCTGGTTGCCGCGCTCAGCACCGATAGGGTCATCACTTCCAGCTTGAAGTAGAAGCGGAAGGTCTTTTCTTATAGTGCGCTTAGGTGTGAAGAATAGTTGGAGCCCATTCACAACTCCCATGACTTTTGCTGCATTGGCTAAGAAAGTTAGCGGATCAGCCGCAAACTTCTCACCGACTGCCTTATCTCTAGAAAGCCACTCATAACCGGTTGCACCAGGTTCTTTATCCCACTTCTTATTGAATCCACCTGCACCTAGGACACCTGGAACCAACAGCGATGAGCCGGAGAGAATTACTGCGTCATATTCGTTTGAATACTGGTTGATGAGTTTTTGTGAAATGAAGGAGCCGTAGGAGTGTCCCAGAAGAACCAGCTTTTTACCTGGGTTCTCAGCTTTGATTAGTTTGGTTAGATCATGAACCTGTTCAAAAGCTGCCTTGATCCCACCTTTACCTAGGTTTCCCATGATTTTGGTCTGACCAGATGCAATCTGGTTCTTACCAGTAATTCCGTGCCCTCTGTGATCATCGGCGTAAACGGTGTATCCAGCTTGGTTTAGTCGCTCCGCAACGTGGTCATACCTTCGGGCGTGATCGCCTAGACCGTGGGCAATCTGGACTATGGCTCTAGGGTTCTCAACGGGCCAGACATAGAGGGTGATCTCTAGACCAAGGTGATCAAGGAAAGTTCTTGTGAAAGGTGAAATTGTCATGGCTTTACCCTACTTGCTCCGAAAATATTTACGACCTCGTTCTGCAGTGCGCCATAACGATGTTGTGTGATTGAAATAGATTGCTCTCGGTAGAGGTTCAAAAGTAATACTCGTGCCGATTTGGTCATTGGAGCACTGTATACAAAGAGGTCAGGGTTAGCTTCGAGTTCCCGAACGTGCTCTTCCTTAGTACCTAGCGAAATCAATCTTGTTCCTGCTTTTACTTGGATATCTAATTCCGCTTCAATATCGAATCTGATTCCACCGGCTAGGACAGAAAGCTGCTCTTTGCTCAGCTCTTGATACTTCAAAAACTCAGGCGCAATGGAAATTCTGTGAGCGTGGTGTTTCGCGCTGAGTAATGCAAGGACAGCTCTGCACAGTTCTGCTCTAGATGCATTGGCACTTACTCTAACCACACAGCCATTGGTTAGGTAACGATGATAGTTTGCTTCGAAGACCAGTCCACCAGGATTCAAATCAGAGTTGAATAATTCTCTGCTCCAATATTGATCACTCGCAGCAGCCATCTCTAACCACAGATGTGCTCGGTTATTTTCCACTAGTAATTCAACTTCGTGAATGTATTTAGCAATTTCTTTAGAGACACCTGAGATTTGATATTGGTTTAGTCCTGCAAATCTTTCAGCGCTGTCTCTAAATTTTCCAAACTGCAGAATGTAATTTCTTCCACCAGCTTTTAGACCAAACCCAACACTTGAGCGTTTGAATCCTCCGAAGGGTTGACGCTCAACAATTGCACCTGTAATTCCTCGATTCACATAAAGATTTCCTGCATCAATCTGATCAGTCCATGATTTGATTTCAAAAGCATTCAATGAGTGAATGCCAGCGGTCAAACCATAATCTGTGCTGTTTTGGATCGCTAACGCATCGCTCAAGTTATTAGCTTTAATCAGACCTAGTACTGGACCAAAACATTCTGTGGTGTGGAAGAAACTTCCAGGCTTGACTCCATATTTAATGCCAGGTCTCCACAGTCTTCCGCTGTCATCTAATTGCTTTGGTTCCAGCAACCAAGTTTCCCCTGGCTCTAATGTGGCTAGCGCTTTTAACAATCTCTCCGATGGTTCTTCGATGAGTGGGCCAACACTCGCATCAGCTTGAAAGCCGTAGCCAACTTTCATTGACTCAACAGCGTCAACGAGTTGAGCTAGGAATTGTTTATTTTTGTATACGGAACCCACAAGAATTCCTAGACTTGCTGCTGAACACTTTTGTCCTGCGTGGCCGAAAGCACTCTTTGCCAAATCTGCAGCAGCAATATCTAAGTCAGCGTTAGGTGTGATAACGATGGCATTCTTACCGCTGGTTTCGGCAGATAGCTGCATCTTGGGTCTATAGGTTTTGAACAGTTGAGCGGTTTCAAATGAGCCAGTCAGAATTACGGCATCAACGTCGCTGTGTCCAACTAACTGCAGGCCTAGTTGGTTATCTGGAACAAAGGCTATCTGCAAGACATCCTTTGGAATGCCTGCTCGCCAGAGTGCATCCACCATGGCTAAAACACAGCTGGCCACCTGGGGTGCAGGCTTGATTATGACTGCAGAGCCGGCTGCCAAAGCAGCTAGGACCCCACCTGCTGCAATGGCAACTGGGAAGTTCCAAGGCGGTGTCACCACAACTAGCTTGTGTGGTTCAAAGACCACAGCATCGAGTTCTTCTGTCCTAGTAATCTCCTCAATTGAATGAGCATAGAAATTAGCAAAGTCAATCGCTTCACTTAGCTCGGCATCTGCCTCTCCGACTGTCTTACCTGCTTCAGCCATCATCAACTGCAAGAGAGTCCCTCTTCGGTTAGCTAGCTCAACTCCAGCCTGCAGCAAAAGTTCCTTGCGCAGTGCTCGGTCATTGGCCCAGCTACTGGCTGCTGCTCTTGAATTTGCAACTAGTTCCTCTATTGCATATGCATCGATGTTTGCCTCTGCAATGTATGACTCATGCGTCTTAAGTTTTCCAGCAATAGCCTGAGCACCTGCTATCGCCTGCCTTACCCACTCACGATTGTTTGGGAGTGCAGGATCTGTGTCTGCTACGTTCTCGAAGCCAAGCTCTTGAATTGAAGAAATATCAGCTAGGCGATCTTGTTTACGATTTGAGTTTTGGTCTAGTTGAGCCATGATGCGAAGTGATGTCTCGAAACGTAGTCTTTCGCGATCGAAAACATTTCTATCTGAATCGATATCAAAAACACCAGACATGAAATTGTCTGGGCTACCGTTCTCTTCGAGTCTTCGGGTTAGGTAGGCAACTGCAACCTGAAACTCTGTTGGTCTAACCACTGGTGTGTATAGCAGAAGGCTGCCAACACTTTTCTTCACCTGTGTGGACAGATGCTGAGCCATGCCCTGCAACATTTCAAATTCCACTCTGGAATGAATTCCCCTGCTCATAGATAGTTCGTGAGCAAACGCTAAATCAAAAAGGTTGTGCCCGGCTACTCCTATGCGCAGTGCTGAAATGCGATCTGTATGAAGTGCGTAATCGATAAGGCGTTTGTAGTTTGCATCACTTTCAGCTTTGGTTGAGTATGTGGCAAGTTGCCAACCATGCCAATTAGCATCAACCAATTCCATTGCAAGATTTGCACCCTTTACGATTCTCACCTTGATTCCAGCGCCACCGTTTGATGTTCTTAGTTGAGCAAATTCGG
>Ga0209400_1000832_pt1 | contig 26661 bp, 27 predicted proteins | sample M_130807_EF_Meta_FD_187313 | JGI IMG/M metagenome (GOLD analysis project Ga0209400, IMG submission 187313) | Freshwater microbial communities from Lake Montjoie, Canada to study carbon cycling - M_130807_EF_MetaG (SPAdes) (version 2) | ecosystem: Environmental > Aquatic > Freshwater > Lake... | reverse complement strand
TTGTAGGAGGGTCGTAATGCATAGTCTACCCGCCACTACCACTAAGGTTTCATTCCATGGCTGAGTTCATTTATACGATGAAGAAGGCGCGTAAAGCGCACGGTGACAAGGTCATCCTTGATGATGTCACGATCATGTTTTATCCCGGCGCCAAGATCGGTGTTGTTGGTCCCAATGGAGCGGGTAAGTCCACCGTCCTACAAATCATGGCGGGATTACAGCAGCCATCAAATGGCGAGGCCTACCTAACTCCTGGCTACACCGTGGGAATCTTGCTGCAAGAACCACAGCTCAATGAATCAAAAAATGTAATTGATAACGTTAAAGAGGGTGTTGCCGAAACTGTTGCGATGCTTGCGCGCTTTGATGAGATTAGCGCTGAGATGGCAAATCCAGATGCAGACTATGACACCTTGCTGGCTGAGATGGGTAATCTGCAGGAGCAACTAGATCATCGCAATGCCTGGGAACTTGATTCACAATTAGAGCAAGCAATGGATGCACTGCGTTGCCCACCACCTGATGCTGATGTCTCTGTTTTATCGGGCGGAGAAAAGCGCCGTGTTGCACTGTGCAAACTACTTTTGCAAGCTCCAGATTTACTACTTCTTGATGAGCCTACAAACCACTTAGATGCTGAATCAGTATTGTGGCTGGAACAACACCTCAATAAATATGTTGGCGCAGTTGTTGCGATTACGCACGATAGATACTTCTTGGACAACGTCGCACAGTGGATTCTGGAACTAGACCGTGGTCGTGCCTATCCATATGAAGGTAACTATTCGACTTATCTAGAAACAAAGGCTGCTCGTTTAAAGGTTGAAGGACAAAAGGATGCAAAGCGCGCCAAGCGTTTGGCAGAAGAGCTTGATTGGGTTCGCCAAAATGCAAAGGGCCGCCAAGCAAAATCCAAGGCCCGACTTGCTCGTTATGAAGAGATGGCAGCAGAGGCTGACAAGATGCGTAAGTTGGACTTTGAAGAGATTCAAATTCCACCTGGTCCACGTCTTGGAAACGTTGTTATTGAGGTTAATAATTTAACTAAGGGCTTTGGAGATCGCGTTCTTATCGAAGATCTCTCATTTACGCTGCCACGAAATGGAATTGTGGGAATCATTGGTCCAAACGGTGCTGGTAAAACAACTCTGTTTAAGACATTAATGGGTATGGAAACCGCTGATTCTGGTGCGGTAAAAATCGGTGAAACAGTAAAGATTTCCTATGTTGATCAGAGCCGCGGTGGTATTGATCCTAAGAAATCACTGTGGGAAGTTGTCTCTGATGGACAGGACTTTATTAAGGTCGGCCAAGTCGAAATGCCATCACGCGCCTATGTTTCCTGCTTTGGTTTTAAAGGCCCAGATCAACAAAAAGCTGCCGGTATTCTTTCTGGCGGTGAACGCAACCGTTTGAACTTGGCGTTAACGCTTAAGCAAGGTGGAAACTTATTGCTGCTAGATGAGCCAACAAATGACTTGGATGTTGAAACACTGGGATCACTTGAAAATGCGTTGTTGGAGTTTCCAGGATGCGCCGTCGTGATCTCTCACGATCGTTGGTTTCTTGACCGCGTTGCCACACACATTTTGGCCTACGAGGGTGATGCTAAGTGGTTCTGGTTTGAAGGAAACTTTGAAAGCTATGAAGAAAACAAACGTGAACGATTAGGCGCAGAAGCATCTCGTCCACATCGCATGACTTATCGAAAGTTAACTCGCTAATGAGATTTCAGAGTAAGCAGTATGTGCGCTGGGGTGATCTAGATGCATTTGGTCACGTCAACAACGCCACCTATTTGGTCTATGCCCAAGAAGCGCGCTTTGCATGGTCCAAGATGATTGAAATGGTGGTGGCTCGAGCAGAGGTTGATTTTCTTGCACCTATCTATGAGGGTGATATCTACCTAGATATCGAGATCTGGGTGAACAAAATCGGTACCTCCTCATTTGGTGTGACCTATGAAATGAAAAACGGAAGTGAGCTTGTGGCAGTTGTTAAGTCTGTTCAAGTTACAGTATCTATGGAGACAAAAAAGTCGAGGCCCCTCAATGATGCAGAGCGCGACTTCCTTAACAAATATCTGGAGAGTTAAAGATGGCACAGCTAGCATCACGAGAAGAACGCCCTTGGTGGAGAGACGCGGTTACCTACCAGATCTATCCACGTTCATTTGCTGATGCAAATGGCGATGGTATTGGCGATGTTGAAGGTATTCGTTCACGTCTTCCATATTTGAAGTCTCTCGGCATTGATGCAATCTGGATCTCTCCTTGGTATCCATCACCACAACATGATCATGGCTACGACGTCTCTGATTACATGGACATCGAACCTGCCTATGGAACATTGGCTCAAGCAGAGCAACTAATTAAAGAGACTCATGACTTTGGAATTAAATTTATTGTGGACATTGTTCCTAACCACACATCAAGTGATCACAAGTGGTTCCAGCAAGCGTTAGCTGCAAAGCCAGGATCACCTGAGCGTGATCGATACATGTTCCGTGATGGCAAAGGTGAAAGTGGAGAATTACCACCCAATAACTGGGAAGCAGTCTTTGGCGGGCCAGCATGGGAAAGAGTTATCGAAGCAGATGGCACACCAGGGCAGTGGTATTTGCACCTATTTGCAATTGAACAGCCAGATCTGAATTGGGAAAACCAAGAAGTTAAAGATCATTTAGAAGATGTCTTGAAGTTTTGGTTAGATCGCGGTGTTGATGGCTTCCGTATCGATGTTGCACACGGCATGATCAAAGAGGCAGGTCTGCCTGACATTAGAGTCGATCCAACGGCCACAATGCTTGGCACAGAGCACAAACCATTTTGGGATCAAGAAGGCGTGCATGATATTTATCGTTCATGGCGCAAGATTTTTGATTCATACCCAGGGGACCGCATGGCAGTTGCTGAGGCGTGGGTTAGTCCTGCCTCTCGCATTGCACGATATGTGCGAGCAGATGAATTACAGAATTCATTTAACTTTGAAATGCTCACAACATTGTGGGATGCCCAGCAGATTAAGACAAAGATCGATAACTCAATTGCAGCATTAGCTGAAGTAGGCGCTCCTACTTCATGGGTGTTTAACAACCATGATGTTGTGCGATCTGTTGATCGCCTTGATCTTGGTTTAACAAATGGCGGTGAATCAACTTTCTCACGCCAAGGCGATCCTGCTCAGTTAAATATCGCTCGTGGAACATTGCGTGCTCGTAGTGCAACTTTGATGACACTTGCATTACCTGGTGGAACTTATTTGTATCAAGGAGAAGAAATCGGTCTGCCGGAAGTTCGTGATCTTCCTGAAGATCGGTTAACAGATCCCCGCTGGAAAATGAGTGGCTATAAAGATCGTGGCCGTGATGGTTGCCGCGTTCCATTGCCTTGGTCAGCTGATCCAAAGGGTGGCTTTGGTTTTTCAACAAATGATGCATTGCAGTTAAATGAGACTTGGTTGCCACAATCATCGTGGATGGGAAAGTTTGCAGTTGATACACAAGATGGCGTGGAAGGTTCAACGCTTTCTATGTATCGCCAGGCACTTGCAATCCGAAAGAGTGAATCAGGACTTGGTGATGGTCCAATGGAATGGATTGAAGCAGGTACAGCTGTTGTTGCCTTTAAACGCCCAGGAGATTTTGCCTGCTACATCAACTTTGGTGCACCAATTCAATTGCCCAGCAATAGCCACATCTTGATTGCAAGCGGACCAGTAACAGGACACACATTGCCAACAGATACAGCTGTTTGGGTGCGTTTAGTTTCATAATGCCAAATACAGTGGTGCAGCACAGGGTCGTAAGGACCCTGGCAGCAGCACAGGTATTAAGTGGTGTTGGAGTTGCCGGAACAGTTGCTGCAGGCTCACTTCTTGTTTCATCTATTACTGATTCAGAGACCTTAGCCGGGCTTGCCCAAACGAGCGCGGTCTTAGGTGCAGCTGCTTTAGCTCTTCCACTTGCTCGCCTTACATCCAAGGGTGGACGTCGCTTAGCGTTATCGGTTGGCTATTTTTCTGGTGTTGTCGGATCGATCTTGGCAATTCTTGGCGGATCACAGCGAAATATAGTTTTAATGTTGATGGGAACATTTTTAGTGGGAGCAGCAGCAGCTGCTGGATATCAAGCCCGCTTTGCAGCTATTGATTTAGCAACCAATGAAACTAGGGCCAAACAACTCTCATTTGTAGTGTGGGGTTCCACGGTCGGTGCTGTTACGGGACCAAACTTAATGGAGCCAGCAGGACACTTGGCAGAGATCTTTGATTTACCGCGCCTTGTTGGTCCGTATTTAATTTCGGCAACAACCTTGGCTTTAGCGGGAGTAGTAATTACCATCTTCTTGCGACCAGATCCGTATTTGCTAGCTAACAAAGAGTTAGCAACTACCAAGCAAAAGGGTGCCACTAAAAAAGCTCTTGCTCATATACGCCAGAACCCAAAGGCTCTGTTCGCAATTTTGTCCATTGCTATTGGCCATGTTGCAATGGTTTCAGTCATGGTGATGACGCCAGTGCATATGGCACATGTTGATGTTTCACTAACGATTATTGGTTTAGTCATTAGCGTGCACGTTTTGGGCATGTATGCGTTTTCACCTTTAGTGGGCTCTCTGAGTGATCGCCTTGGAAGAGTGCGCGTTATCCAAATCGGATTAATTATTCTCTTGCTTTCAACAATTATTTCAGGCAAGGCCAAAGCAGATGATGCCTATACCTTGGGAGTTGGTTTGTTTTTGCTGGGGTTGGGGTGGTCCTGCACATTAATTGCCGGCTCTGCATTTCTATCAGAGAGCGTTGATCAGCAATTTCGCGCATCATCACAAGGTGCAAGTGACTTGGTCATGAACCTTTCAGGTGCTGGTGGGGGAGCAATAGCCGGTGTCATCATTGGAACGCTCAGTTATGGCTGGCTCTGCTTAGCTGCAGCACTGCCTGTCCTTGCATTAGGTGTCATGTCTGCCAAATTTAAATCTATGCCGCAAACAAGTAATGACATTACCCTGCATCCATGAGCAACTTCTACGAACAAGTTGGTGGCGAAAAGTTCTTCGCAGATTTGGTCTCTCAGTTCTACGCAGTTGTTGCAACAGATCCTATTTTGCGTCCGATGTATCCAGAAAATGATTTACAAGGAGCAGCCCAACGTTTGCAGTGGTTTTTAGAACAGTATTGGGGCGGACCTGATACTTACCAAGAAAACCGCGGCCACCCACGTCTTCGTATGCGACATGTGGAGTTTGCGATTAACATCGCAGCACGTGATGCATGGCTTAACGCTATGCGCGTAGCGGTCGATGGTGTTGAACTAGATCCAGCTTTAAAGGATCAGCTGTGGGGCTATCTGGAAATGGCTGCACACTCAATGGTCAATCAACCAGATTGAGATTGATTTCCAACCTTTAGGATTTCACCATTGCGTAAATACCACAAAGTTCCTTGACCATCTCGAACAGTGGTAACACGAAGCCCAACTTTTTCAACTACACCTTCAATTTCTAAGACATTCACTGAGTCACCCACACCATATTGATCTTCAATTAACATGAAGATGCCAGATAAAATATCGCGCACTAGAGTTTGAGCACCAAGACCCAAGGCAACTCCCACGATTCCAGCTGATGCGATCAGCGGTCCAAGATCAAAACCGAATTCACCAAGTGCCATAGCAGTTGCAATAATCCAGGTTGCACTCTTTAGCGTTGCAGTTAATACCCCGCCAATCGTGCTTGCCCGCTCTTTTTGCCTGGCAACAATGTTGCGCGGTCCAGGGACTAAATCAGCCGATGCCAACTTGTTCATGGCGCGGGTAATGGCGCGAGATCCGAATGTTTGAATAAAGCCAGCAGCAATCAGGATGATCAGGATGCGCAGGGGAGTCCCAGCCATCCATTCGAGGAAGTTACGCATAGAGTCGCTCATAATGACGAGACTTTATCCAAATCTTTACCTAAAAGCCCCATTCAAATACCCACGCGGTCGGGTGTTTTGGTGCAAGATTATGCAATCGGTGCCAGCCAGGCGCTAGATCGGGAGCGATATATGTCGCGCACACTTGTCTTAAACGCCACCTACGAGCCGTTGGGTGTTGTTACAGATCGTCGCGCGCTGATCCTTGTCTTAAATCACCGAGCTGTCATGGTTGAAGATTCTGGCGAGATTTTGCGATTTGCTGGTGGTCAAGTTTCCTTGCCAGCAGTTGTGCGCCTCACAAAATTTGTTCGCATTCCTTATCGCCACTCTGTTCCATTATCTCGCCGGGCAATCTTTGCTCGAGATGGTGGTCGTTGTGTTTACTGCGCAGCACCTGCAACATCTATTGACCATGTGATTCCACGCAGCCGTGGCGGTGGGCACAATTGGGAAAACGTAGTTTCTGCTTGTCACAAGTGCAATCACGATAAGGCTGACAAACACTTAAAAGAGTTGGGATGGCGCTTGCGCACCTTGCCGCGTGAGCCAGTAGGGGCGGCATGGAGAATTTTAGGAACAGGTCGCACAGATCACAGGTGGTTGCCGTATTTGCAGCCATTTGGTGTGGCAGCAGCAACTGCATAAGTAATTTACACTTACGCCATGACTATATTTGAAGGTCCAGTAACCTCGGCTCCAGGTTTATCTGTTTTTGAAACCGTTTTTACATTTCTTGTAATCCCAACAGTTTTATTTGTTGTGATTTCAGTAATTGCTTACGCGCTGACCGCTCCTAAAAAGAGCAAGGCAGCATCTGTAATTACTTCAATCGAGTAACCGCGATTACTTATCTAGTACCTGCACCTTAAGCGCACGGATTACTCCATCCTGTGACTCTTTAACAAGCTTTCGCAAGACAGCAGGAGAATCTTTTCCTGCGTTATCTAGCCAAGTATTTGTTAGATCCACAGTTGATTGCTTGATCACCCATGATGGATAGAAGCCGGTCACATACTTTGCAGCTGGTTCATAGGACTTTGACTCCCATACTGAAATGAGATTGTCGAAGTAGAGATGCACAAATGGTTCCAAGAGCGCGCCTTGGATTGGACGCTGGAAGCCGGCAACTAAAGCGGTTCGAACAGAAGTGGCAACCTCTTCATTTAAGACCTTGTTAAATGCATATGCCTTGGCATCACTTGTTGGCATTGCGGCCATGCAGGTTTCATAGGCCAAGTTGCCAGTGGTTGTGTTGTCTTTGGCAAGTTCGGCATCTAGTTCAGCCTTTGTTGTTGCACCACGCTCGGTCAAGGCAATGAGGAAGTACCAACGAAGATCTGCATCAACCTTTAGCCCTGGAGCAGTTCCATTGAGTAGTGCACGAATGTTTGCAGTCTGCGCTTGGGTTTGTGCATTCATTGCAAAGGCACGAGAGATCAGAAGTTGTAGATCACTTGCTGGTGCGCAACTGTTAGTAAGTGCCCATAGGCCATCAGCTAGCTTTTCACGATAGGCATTGCGATTTGCTTCCTTTGTGTATGCCTCAACCGATGTGCCCAATTGTGTAAGCACAATATTGACAATGGCATCATCTGTTTCACCAGCAAGGCCATTAAGCGCAATTTCGATAAAGTCTGCTGAAGATATCTCGGCATCACGATGCATGTCCCAGATTGCAGCCCAACACAATGAGCGGGCAAGGGCGTCGTCTAACTTACCCAGGTGGGTTTTAAGTGTTGCGATTGAGCGATCATCAAAGCGCAACTTTGCATAGGAAAGGTCACGATCATTGATGAGAAGAAGATCTGCGACCTTTTCTCCTGCTAGATCTGCCACAACTGTTGATGCGCCAGCAACATCTAGCTCAACAGACTTACGAAGTTTCAATGAATCGCCACTGATGTCATAGAGACCAACTGCTAGGCGATGAGGACGCAACTCCTTTGATCCAACAGGAATCAATGGTGTCTCCTGTGAAATTGTGATGCTCTTATATGCGCCACCATCAATCTCTAAAACTGGGCGCAGTGTGTTCACACCTGCAGTTTGTAGCCAGGTGTTAACCCAGGAATCAAGCCTGCGACCACTTGATGCTTCTAATTCGACCAACAAATCATCTAGGGTTGTATTTCCCCACGCATGCTTTGCAAAGTATTTCTGAAGGCCTGCAATGAATTGTGGGCGCCCAACGTGAGCTACTAATTGGTGAAGGACAGAGGCTCCCTTGGCATAGGTAATTCCATCAAAGTTTGCGTTAACCGCTTCCATATCAACCATGTCAGCGATGATGGGGTGGGTTGAGGAGAGTTGATCTTGGCGATAGGCCCAGTTTTTACGGGCAGAGTTAAATTCTGACCAAGCACCTTTAAAACGTGTTGCCTCTGAAAGGGCTAAGTATGAAGACCATTCAGCAAATGATTCATTGAGCCATAGGTCATCCCACCAGTGCATGGTGACCATGTCGCCAAACCACATATGTGCCATCTCGTGCAGGATTGTGTTTGCGCGAGACAGATAGGCCTTATCTGGCATGTGGCTGCGGAATACCAAAACATCTTCACGGAAGGTAACTGCGCCTGCGTTTTCCATCGCACCAAAGTTAAAGTCAACAACTGCGATTTGGTCATACTTCTCAAATGGATATGCCAAGCCAAAAGTCTTTTCAAAGTATTCAAAACCTTGCTTAGTTACTAAGAAAATATCTTCAGGATCCAAGTACTGCATCATTGACTTACGGCAATAGATTCCAAGTGGGATCTCTTTTTGACCCTTATACACATCATGCACATGTGAATACGGTCCTGCGATTAGGCAATCTAAATATGTTGTGATGCGGGGAGTGGTTGTGAATTTCCATTCCGCTAGCTCGCCCTTTGCAACCTTTGATTCAACAGGGTTGTTTGACACAGCTTCCCAGTGACCAGGAGTTGTGACAGTTAGAGAAAAAGTTGCTTTTAGTGATGGCTGATCAAAGCAAGGGAACATGTTGCGGATGTGGGCGGTTTCTCCTTGTGAGTACAAATAGACCTCACCATCTGATGGATCAACTGAGCGCTGCAAGCCTTCACCTGATTTTGAGTACTCAGCTTCAATTTCGATAACTAGAAGGTTGTCGGCTGCTAGGCCAGTGATAAAGATGGATTCGCCATCAAAGTTACTTGTATCAACTGCAACCCCATTAAGGGTGGCGCTAATAACTGAGCGGCCAACTGCGTCAATAAAGGTTGAATAGCCAGGCTTGTTGCATGTAAAGGAAACTTCAGACTTGGAATAGAAAGTCTCTTCACCCTTTGTGACATCAAGGGTTACTACATAGCTGTTTACATATAAATGGTCCGCACGATCTTTTGCTTCAGCACGGTTCAAATTTAGACCTGGCACTTGTTACTCCTTTGAGGGTTTTGTAGGTTCCAATCCAACCATGACAGAGTTACCCCATGGAACGCCCATCGGTACGCAGCTATAGCATCCGTGGCTCTCGCATAACCGATGCCCAGCGACAAGCAAAGACCGCCCTGCAGGCGGTGCATGGAATTGCATTCAAGCAAGAGTTAATCGACCTTAAGGCGATCTTTCCTAACAGCGACTCAATCATTATGGAGATTGGTTTTGGAATGGGCGAGGCCACAGCCATTATCGCCAAGAATCACCCTAACAATGGATATATCGCTGTAGATGTGCACCCACCCGGCATTGGCAAGCTGTTGGCACGAATAGTTGAAAATGATCTGACAAACCTAAAGGTCATTGAAGATGATGTGCATGTTGTGATGCAGCACATGATCCCCGATCGCTCACTTGATGGAATTCATTTGTACTTTCCGGATCCTTGGCCAAAGAAGAAGCACAACAAGCGCCGCATTGTTAATGCTGGCTTCTTGCAGCTAATTCACCCGAAGATTAAAACTGGCGGCTTCATACATATTGCAACTGACTGGGTCCCATATGCAGAAAGTATCAAGGAAGTCTTTGCAGCTTCGGTTTTATTTACTGGGGGAGTCATCGACAAACCAGAATGGCGACCTGTGACTAGATTTGAAGGACAAGGTATTGATAAAGATCACGCCGTTAACGACATGTTGTATACAAAGGTTTAAAGCGAACCTTCATATTTAGAGATTTTGTTAATTCTGCGCACATGGCGCTCATCATGTGAAAATGGTGTTTCGATAAAGGCATCAATAATTGCTGTGCAATCCTCAATTGAGTGCATTCGCCCGCCGATTCCAACAACATTGGCATTGTTGTGATCACGGGCAAGCTTTGCTGTTTCCACGCTCCAGGCCAACGCTGCCCGCACGCCCTTAACCTTGTTGGCAGCGATCTGCTCGCCATTTCCGGAACCACCTAAAACAATTCCAAGTGATTCTGGATCCGCACTTGTTGCTATCGCAGCAGGGATGCAGAAATCTGGATAGTCATCTACTGCATCATATTCATGTGGTCCGTGATCTGTTACATCGTGACCTTTTCCTTGCAGATGCTCAACAAGTGCGGCCTTGAGTTCTAGACCTGCATGATCACTACCGATATGAATGCGCATGTGAGCATCTTGCCATGGGTATAGAAAAACCCGCCAAGTGATTGCTCAAGTGGCGGGTTTTTCTAGTCCCTTAGGAAGAAAGAGTTACTTATGGACGTGGACCCTTTGGAGGCTTAGGTCCCTTTGGACCCATTCCCTTGCCGCGAACTGCATTTACATGCTCTGTTACATGAGCAGTTACTTCAGCCTTCTTTGCTGTTGCTTGCGCCGCAGTCATTGTGCCTGCTGTTACGCGAGCATCAATTTCCTTAGTCTTGAGAGCAACCATTGCTGCGATTAATGCATCTTTCTTTGCACCTGCGATTGCACCCAGTGATTCACCAGCTGCAAGACGTGTCTTGATTGTTGCTGTATCCAAACCGATTGTTGTTGCTACTAGAGCTTCCATTGCTGCATGTCGTGCATCGTGAGCAGCTTTATTAGCTGCATGATTGGCATCGTGAGCAGCTGACTTTGCAACTGACTTTTCAGATCCTCTGTCATGTGCTGAAGCAACTCCGATTGAACCAAGTGATAGTGCTGCAACAGTTATTGCAACAGCTGCCATTCTCTTCTTTGATGACATTTGCATGTCCCTTCGTTTGTTGTGAATGTCATTGACCCCTCGTCAACCACTACCTGTAATCAACAGGTTCATGCTGAGGAAGATAGCAACTGAACCTGAAAACACCCTTAGAGAAATGAGGTGTTTCTCGTAGGGGATCCCACTGGTTTGAGCGTAATTGCCCTTGGGCTTGCCTTATTTGCCCATCTTTTTCTCAGGTTCAGACTTGAAACCCCAAGAGAAGAAGGTGTTCCATGAAAGGCAGCAAATCCCTCATAGCAATAATTATCGCAGCAACACTCGCGTTAATTCCGTCAGCTATTGCTGCTCCAAAGACAACCTCTAAGGCTGCTGGCCGCATTACAACACCTGTGGTTAATACAATTTTAAATGGAGTTGGTATTCCAGCAAAGACCATTGGCATTAATGGCGATTTCTATATTGATACAAAGAACTTAAATTTATATGGACCAAAGATAAAAGGTGCTTGGAAAACTGGAACATCTCTGAAACAAACAGATACAAAATCTATAACAACAGTTAATGGTGAAGTTGGCGCAACTGGTGACAAAGGTCCACAAGGAGATAAGGGTGATAAAGGCGCAACAGGAAGTACTGGAGCAACAGGTTCTGCAGGATCACCGGGAGCTGCTGGTGCCAAAGGAAATGATGGTGCAACCGGTGGCATGGGAATAAGTGGAGCAACAGGATCGAGCGGACCAGCTGGCGCAGCAGGTCCAGCAGGTGCTGCTGGTTCACAAGGCGCACAGGGTGTTAAAGGAGATGCAGGTGCTGCTGGTTCACAAGGCGCACAGGGTGTTAAAGGAGATGCAGGAACAGCAGGTGCTGCGGGAGTTTCTGCTTCTTTTTTCGTAGATCTAGGAACTTGGACGTTAGGTACCAATCAAAATGTTGGAACAAGTGACTCCAATACTTTCGGAAATCTGGATGCAGGTTTCTACACTTTTGAAATTATGATTGATGGAACTTTCTCCCCAAACACAATTACTGATATGACAATTGGAATGCAATTGATTACGAGTGCGGGTACGTTGGACTATCGGGTGTTTGCCAGTGATTCGGCTGCATACATAAATGGATATGGAAATCGTCACTATCAATTCATGATTATCGGAAAACTCATCTGTACTGGAGCGACCACACTCAAACTGCGAGCAGTGGATCAATACGGTGCGACAGCAAACAATTTATTGAATTTCAGCGGCCGTGCCCTCATAAACAAGGTCGGATCCATCGGGTAAACAAACTGGAGCGGGTGACCGGGATCGAACCGGCATGGCCAGCTTGGAAGGCTGGGGCTCTACCATTGAGCTACACCCGCAAATGAAAATCCGCTGCGTAAATCAGCGTTATCGCGCGTAAATCGTAAGGAATGCCAAACGATTCGCCCAAATCTTACACCGAATCCGAGCATGAAAATCCACCCCTTTTCGAAACGTGGGGTGCTACTTATTGTCTTTCGATTAACCTGCATTTAGGATTCTGAGCATGATCTCAAACAGAATTCAAAAGTTTTTGGCCGCTGGCCTATCAATCGCAATAGCGTTTTCATTGACCGCTTGCTCAAGTTCTGCCGATGCCTCAGCGTATGAGGACTGTAAGGCCTATAGCCAAGAATTGGCTGAGCAGGCCGCAGCAGCTTTTGCTGAAGCGCTGAACTACACCGACCAAGCAGAAGCAATGCCATATCTTGAGGAAGCTCAGGCATATAACGATATGGCTGCCGAAAACGATGCGAAATGCGAAGCGCTCTAATCTCAATCACGCGGGAGTAATTGCGGCAATTGAAGCTGGGTCGGTAATCAGAGTACGAAATCTGGTTTAGACTCTCGCTTTGCGCCTCGGGGCGTAGCGTAGTGGCTAGCGCGCCTGCTTTGGGAGCAGGAGATCGGGAGTTCGAATCTCCCCGCCCCGACCAGTTCGTCTCGGTTCTTCTTCAATCCCTATAGGAGCAATTGTGAAAAGTTCAGTCGAAGTTCTATCTCCAACTCGAGTGCGTTTAGATGTTGAAGTTGCTTACTCTGAGCTTGAATCACATGTAGCTAACGCTTACAAAAAGGTTGCTGCACAGGTAAACATTCCTGGTTTCCGTAAGGGAAAAATTCCTGCAGCAATGATTGATCAGCGCGTGGGCCGCGGGGCTGTAATCGATGAAGCTATCAACACAGCTCTACCAATCTTCTATGGCCAAGCAGCTCGTGAGCACACAGTTGCTGTGATCGGTCGCCCAGAAGTTGATGTGAAAGAGTTTGTAGATAATGAGAAGCTTGTTTTTTCTGTTGAAGTTGATGTTCGCCCAGAGGTCGTCCTGCCAGATTTCTCAAAGATCACTATTGAAGTTGACGATGTGACAGTTGCTGATGCAGATGTTGATGAGCAGATCGAATCATTGCGCACACGCTTTGGAACACTGACAACTGTGGAGCGCGAAGTTAAAGATGGTGACTTCACAACCCTTGATCTGACTGCCTTTATTGATGGTGTAGAGGTTGATGGCGGACAAGCCAACGACATCTCATATGAAGTTGGTTCAGACAAGATGATCGATGGTCTTGATGAAAAGCTGATCGGTATGAAGGCTGGAGATGTGAAGACATTTGAAACAGCGTTAGTTGGACAGCAAGAGGGTGAAAAGGGTGAGGTAACAGCAACTGTTAAGGCTGTGAAAGAGCGCGAGCTTCCTCCAGTAGATGATGCATTTGCAAAGTTGGCATCAGAGTTCGACACACTTGCAGAGTTAAAGACAGATTTTGTGGCACGCCTAGAGCGCGTGAAGAAGATGGAACAAGGCGCACAGGCACGCGACCGTCTAGTTGAAAAATTGCTGGCCGATAATGAGATTCCAGTTCCAGATAATCTAGTTGAACTAGAAGTAAATGATCACCTTGAGGGCGAAGGCCGTTTAGAAGATGCTGAGCACCGTGCTGAAGTTGATGGCCAGGTTCGATCATCCCTGAAATCAGATTTCTTGCTTGATGCAATCGTTGCCGCTGAAGAGGTGCAGGTTACTGAGATCGAGTTAACTGAGTACTTAGTTCGCACATCCCAGCGTTACGGAATGGCTCCGCAGCAGTTTGCCGAAGAGTTACAAAAGGCTGGACAGATTCAGCAGTTGGTAGCTGAGGTAACTCGCGCAAAGGCGTTGGCATCAGTTCTGGGTCGCATCACTGTTAAGGATGCTTCAGGCAATCTCATTGACCTTGAAGCGCTCGCCCCAAAGGCCAACCCCGCAGATCTAGTCGAAGAGGCTTAATTCCTCTCCGCCTACAGCGAACACAGCACACCTCACGCATGTATTTTTGATAATCGAGAAGCATTTGGGCTGCTTAATTGTTAAGGTCACTACAGGTAAAAATACGGGAGGCAATTGACGTGGACACAGATAGCAAGATGAAGGATCAGATTTACAACCGCCTGCTTGAAGAGCGAATTGTTTTCATGTCAGGTGAAGTTCGCGATGACATGGCCAACATGGTCTGTGCTCAGTTGCTGCTTCTCTCATCTCTTGATGCAAAGAAAGATATTTTCTTATACATCAACTCACCAGGTGGATCTGTCACAGCTGGAATGGCTGTCTATGACACCATGCAGTTGATTCCAAATGATGTTGCAACAGTAACTTTTGGAATGGCCGCTTCCATGGGTCAGTTTCTTCTAACAGCTGGCGCCAAGGGCAAGCGTTACTCAACTAAGAACTCTCGTATTTTGATGCACCAACCACTGGGTGGAATTGGTGGAACCGCAATTGATATTCGGATTCAAGCTGAGCAAATGGCGATTACCAAGCAGACTCTTTCCGAGTTAAATGCTTTGCACACTGGTCAATCGCTAGAGAAGATCCTTGCAGATTCAGATCGCGATAACTGGTTTAATGCAGATGATGCAAAGGATTACGGTTTTGTTGATCATGTTGTTACTTCACTGGGACAAATCACAGGAGGGAAAGCGTAATGACATTCCAAGAAATTAACGCACGCTACGTTCTGCCAACAGTTGAAGAAAAGACTGCCTACGGATACAAGCGTCAAGATCCATACACAAAGCTTTTTGAAGAGCGCATCATTTTCATGGGTCAGCCAATTGATGACACAGTTGCCAACGATGTCATGGCACAGCTTTTAACTCTGGAATCTATGGATCCAGATCGCGACATCATGATCTACATCAACTCACCTGGTGGCTCATTTACAGCGCTAACAGCAATTTATGACACCATGCAGTTTGTGCGCCCAGACATCAGCACAATTTGCTTAGGCCAAGCAGCATCTGCAGCAGCGGTCATTCTTGCTGGTGGTGCTAAAGGAAAGCGTTATGCACTAGAGCATTCACGCATCTTGATTCACCAACCATCATCTGAAGGTGGCGGACAGGCATCTGACATCGAGATTCAAGCACGCGAAATTGATCGCATCACCCGTTTGCAAGAAGACTTGCTCTCACGCCATGTGGTCAAATCATCTGAAGAGATTCGCAAAGACATTGAGCGTGACAAGATTCTTACAGCAGCGGAAGCTGTTGAATACGGAATCATCGATCAAGTACTTGCATCACGAAAGGCAAAGAAGTAACTCTTCTTTTACATTAATTGAAACTATTTGAGCCGGGTTCCCTTTGGAGTTATAAGGGATACCGGTTCTTTTGGTTTTCAAACAGTATTTTTGTTTTAGGAGCATCAGCATTTCCGATCGCACTGGCTGTTGCTGTTCTTGATGCAGGAGGAACTGCTACTTCTTTAGGTTTGATTCTTGGCGGACGAATTTTATCGGGTGTAGTTTTTGCACCATTTGCAGGTGTGTGGGCCGATAGATTGCCGCGCAGAAATGTCATGATTGGATCAGATTTATTTAGGTCTGCATTGGTTGTTTCAATGGTTTTTGTTTCAACTCCGACAATGCCTCATTTCTTATTAGGGTTGGCTGTTTTCTTGATGGGTGTTGGTGATGCTTTTGGCGCTGCTGCAGCTGGGGCGATAGTCCCAAGTCTTGTCCCTGATGAAAAACTTCCTGCAGCAAATGTTGCTCGCAACATCGTTACTAAAGGTGCATCAATTGTTGGCCCCGGCATAGGTGGTGCATCAGTCCTGTTGATTGGCGCCAGACTAACTTTTGTATTTACAGCTGTTGCTTTTGCATTTGGAACTTATTTTCTCTCCAAAATCAAAGAAGATATCAATGGCAATAAGCGCGAACAAGAGTCGTTCATGGTGGAGTTGCGCGAAGGTTTGCGCACCGTCAGGGATATTCCATGGATTGGCGCAATGATCCTGATGGTTTCAGTTCAATTAATGGTTGTGCTTGCCGCCGAAACAGTTTTACTGCCAGTAATTAGCCGGCGTGAATTTGATTCAAATGCACCATTTGCAATGGCCGCGGTCGCCTTTTCAGTCGGCAGCATTATTTCGGCGCTGATCTGCGTAAAGGTGAAAGTTAAACATGAAGGCTATGTGTCAATCTTTGTGTGGATGTTTATTGTCATCGCTCCATTGGCCTTGGCATTTCCGGTATCTCCAACATTTTTGGTGATCGCATATTTATTGGCAGGATTTTCAGTTGGACCATGGGAGGCATGGTGGTCTTCTGCTGTGCAAAGAGAAGTCCCGCAACATCTACAGGGTCGAGTATTTTCAATCGATCACATGGGTTCTGCCGGGTTGATGCCAATTGGAATGGCGTTAATTGGGCCAGCTGTTGCATTGTTTGGTGAAAAAGAGTTATTGATAGGTGCATCAATTTTCCATGTGCTCATTACCTTTGCGATCCTTGGAGTGCCTGGAGTGAAGGATATGAAGATGCCAAAGAAAGAAATCGACACTGATTATTCTAACGGCGAACACAAGTAAGCCTAAAAACCCAAGCATAAATTCAGGTAAGAACCTAAAATTGGGCCATGACAAGAATCGGTGAAACAAGCGATCTGCTCAAATGCTCCTTCTGCGGCAAAACCCAGAAGCAAGTTAAAAAGCTCATTGCCGGTCCTGGCGTTTATATTTGTGATGAATGTATTGAACTGTGTAATGAGATTATTGTTGAAGAACTCAGCGAAGCAGCATCCCTTGGTCTGTCAGAGCTGCCAAAGCCACAAGCAATCTTTGAATTTCTAGATCAATATGTAATCGGTCAAGATCGTGCCAAGAAGTCTTTATCTGTTGCCGTATATAACCACTACAAGCGTGTGCAAAGCGGTGAACCAAAAGGTGACGGTGCTATTGAATTAGCAAAGTCAAATATCTTGATGCTCGGACCAACTGGTTGCGGCAAAACTCTCATGGCACAAACTTTGGCTCGCATGTTAAACGTTCCTTTTGCGATAGCAGATGCAACAGCGTTAACTGAAGCAGGCTATGTCGGTGAAGATGTTGAAAACATTTTGCTCAAGCTTTTACAAGCCGCAGATTACGATGTGAAAAAGGCTGAAACTGGAATCATCTATATCGATGAGATCGACAAGGTCGCACGCAAATCTGAAAACCCATCAATCACACGAGATGTTTCAGGTGAAGGTGTTCAGCAAGCGCTCCTAAAGATTCTGGAAGGAACTGTTGCATCAGTTCCACCTCAAGGGGGCCGCAAGCACCCACATCAAGAGTTTATTCAGATTGACACAACAAATGTTTTGTTCATAGTTGGCGGTGCCTTCTCTGGCCTTGAAAAGATTATTGAGAGCCGTATTGGAAAATCAGGAGTTGGCTTTAATGCAACTTTGCAGGATGCATCAGATAAGAACCGTAAAGACATCTTTGCCGATGTTATGCCAGAAGATCTATTGAAGTTTGGCATGATTCCAGAGTTCATTGGACGCCTTCCAGTACTAACAAGTGTTGAAAACCTTGATAAGCCTGCATTGATGCAGATCCTTACAGAGCCAAAGAATGCTCTTGTGAAGCAGTATCAGCGACTATTTAATCTTGATCATGTCGAACTTGAATTTGATGAAGAAGCTTTGGATGCGATCGCAGTTCTTGCACAGGAACGCGGAACAGGAGCTCGTGGACTTCGAGCAATCATGGAATCTGTGCTGCTAACGGTGATGTATGAAGTTCCAAGCCGCACAGACATTGAAAAGGTGATTATCACCAAGGAGTGCATCACATCTGGTGGTGCGCCAACTTTGGTAAATCACACAGGTCCAAAGCGCTCACGAGCACCAAAAGGTACTGAGGAGAAGAGCGCATAATCTAGACTGCGCACTATGTCTTCAAGCCGTGAATTAGCCGCATCCTTCTCGCCAAACGAGATTGAATCTGCGCTGTATCAAAAGTGGATGACAGCCGGATATTTCACAGCGGATGCAACTTCTAGCAAGCCACCTTTTTCAATTGTTTTGCCCCCACCCAACGTCACTGGTGTTTTACACATTGGCCACGCGCTAGATCAAACTTTGCAGGATTGCTTAACACGCATGAAGCGCATGCAAGGCTTTGAAGTTTTGTGGTTACCTGGAATGGACCATGCAGGCATTGCAACTCAAAACGTTGTTGAAAAACAATTAGCAGCAGACGGTAAATCACGTCATGATTTAGGTCGCGAAGAGTTTGTGAAGAAGGTTTGGGAATGGAAAGAGGAATCAGGCGGTGCAATTCTTGAACAGATGAAGCGCTTGGGCTCATCGGTTGATTGGTCCCGCGAACGTTTCACAATGGATGAAGGAATGTCTAAGGCGGTTGTGACAATTTTCAAGCGTATGTATGAGGCAGATTTAATTTATCGCGCAGAGCGAATTATCAACTGGTGTCCACGATGCTTGACGGCGTTGTCAGATATTGAAGTAGAGCACAGTGATGATGCAGGCGAGTTAGTTTCAATTCGCTACGGCGATGGTGAGACAGCAATTGTTGTTGCAACAACTCGCGCAGAGACAATGCTGGGTGACACAGCTGTTGCTGTTCATCCAGATGACAAGCGCTATGCGCACATGATTGGTAAGACGGTAAAGGTGCCGTTGATTGACCGTGAGATTCCAATTGTTGCTGACGAACATGTTGATCCTGCCTTTGGAACAGGTGCGGTGAAGGTAACTCCTGCCCACGATGTAAATGACTTTGAAATCGGTGTGCGCCATAACTTGGCAAATATTGTGATCTTAGATGCTGATGCAAAGGTAATCGGCACCAACAGCGCCTTTGATGGCATGGATCGCTTTGATGCACGCAAGGCTGTTGTTGATGCGCTGCGTTCTGAAGGTCGCATAGTTGCTGAAAAGCGCCCCTACATTCACGCAGTTGGACATTGTTCTCGCTGCGATATAACTGTTGAGCCACGTTTATCAAAGCAGTGGTTTGTAAAGGTTGCACCCATGGCAAAGGCATCTGCTGACGCTGTTCGAAGTGGTGAAGTGAGAATTGAGCCTGAAGCACTTGCTCCACGTTATTTTGATTGGGTCGACAACATGCATGACTGGTGTATTTCTCGCCAGTTGTGGTGGGGTCACCGAATTCCAGTTTGGTATGGACCAAATGGTGAAGTACAAGTTGTTGGCCCTGATGAAAGCGCACCTGCTGGTTGGACACAAGATCCAGATGTATTAGACACCTGGTTCTCATCTGGGCAGTGGGCATTTTCTACCTTTGGTTGGCCAGAAAAGTCAGCAGATCTTGCAAAGTTCTATCCAACATCAGTTCTTGTTACTGGCTATGACATTTTGTTCTTCTGGGTTGTGCGCATGATGATGATGTCAACTTTTGCAATGGATGGTGTTGCACCCTTTAAGACAATCATGTTGCACGGTTTAGTGCGCGACCAATTTGGCAAGAAGATGTCAAAGAGTCGTGGAAACGTTGTAGACCCAATTGAATTTATGGATAAGTACGGCGCAGATGCGCTGCGCTTTACATTGGCCCGCGGTGCTAATCCAGGGACTGATCAGGCACTTGCCGAAGACTGGATCGGTGGATCCCGTAACTTTGCCACAAAGCTATGGAATGCAACCCGTTTTGCAATGATGAATGGTGCAACTGTTTCAGGTGATTTGCCACCGGCTGAATCTTTGAATGCTATTGATAAGTGGATCCTTAGTCGTTTATCTGAAACTGTTAAGGAAACAACAGAGCTTCTAGAAAAGTATGAATTTTCACGAGCATGTGAATTGATGTATCACTTTGCATGGGATGACCTGTGTGACTGGTACCTAGAACTATCTAAGGAAGCCTTCTCATCAGGTACGGCAGATTCAACTAAGCGCGTACTTGGTTATGTCTTGGATCAATTGTTCCGATTAATGCATCCAGTCATGCCATTTATTACAGAGCAGATGTGGACGACGTTAACTGGGGGAGAGTCTCTTGTTGTGGCAGAGTGGCCAAAAGCCAACCCTGCCCATGTTGATAAGAAGGCTGAATCTTTAGTTTCTCAGCTACAGGAGATCATCACAGAGGTGCGACGATTTAGAAATGATCAGGGAATTAAGAGTTCTTTAAAGATTCCTGGCCGCATAGTCGCAACTGGTGAAATTGTTCAATACGCATCTGCTGTTGCTTTTGTTGTGCGGATGGAGCTTGGCGATATCACACCGAGTGCGAAGTGCGAAGCAGCCGGGGTCACCATTGAATTTGATTTAACTGAATCAATCGATGTTGTTGCAGAGCGTGCCCGTCTTGAGAAGGATTTAGTAACGGCTAATAAGGATAAGCAAACTGCCGAAGTGAAGTTAAACAACCAAGGCTTTATGGCTAAAGCACCAGCGGATGTTGTGGTTGAAATTCGTGAGCGACTTGAAAAGACAACTGCAGATATTGCACGCATTACTTCAGCACTAGCAGCATTGCCACAAGCATGATGATTTCACCTGATGATCAAGAAAGAGTAGATGCGATCGAACAGGCGTTGCTTGCTCGTTGGCCAGAAACTCGTATCGCACCATCTACTGAACGCATTGCTGCCTTGGTTGATCTTTTAGGTTCACCTCAGTTGACCTACCCAACGATTCATATTGGTGGAACTAACGGCAAGACAACGACCTCACGCATGATTGATTCATTGCTCTTTGCCCACGGACTTCGCACAGGGCGCTTTACAAGCCCACATCTTGAAACTTATCGAGAGCGCATTGCAATTAACGGTGAACCAATTGATCCCAAGGAATTAATCTTTTCCTATAATGATATTGCTGCCTACCTTGATTTAATGGACACAAAGTTTGAGCATCCCATTTCATTCTTCGAAGCAATTACTGCGCTAGCTTTTGCAGCATTTGCAGAACACCCAGTCGATGTTGGAGTTATTGAAGTTGGCATGGGCGGGCAGTGGGATGCAACAAATGTTGTCGAAGCCGATGTTTCTGTATTAATGCCGATTGGTTTTGACCATATGGAGTACTTGGGTAACACACTGCATGAAATTGCCGCTACTAAGGCTGGAATCATCAAGGAGGGTGGCTTTGTGGTCCTTGCCCAGCAAGAGCCTGAGGCTGCCAAAGAGTTAATCCGCAAAGCTGCCGAGGTAGGGGCAGATGTTGTGCGAGAAGGCGTTGAATACGCAGTGGCATCAAGGGCAGTTGCTGTTGGTGGCCAACTACTTACTATTCAAGGCATTCATGACACCTATGATGAAATTTTCTTACCACTACATGGCCGTCATCAAGCAGCAAATGCCGCATCTGCCTTAGTTGCAGTGGAAGCTTTCTTTGGTGATCAACCCCTAGATATTGATGCGGTGCGCGCTGGCTTTGCCGCTGTTACCTCACCTGGAAGGTGTGAAGTAGTCCATCGCGATCCAACTGTAATTTTGGATGCAGCACATAACCCACATGGCGCAAAAGCTCTGGCTGACACCTTGCTCAATGAATTCAACTTTGATGAAATTATCGCTGTTGTGGGCGTATTTGGTGACAAGGATGCAACAGGAATCTTCCAAGAGTTAGAGCAGGTTGTTGACTATGTGATCGTCACACAGAGTTCTTCACCACGTGCCATGCCATCTGGTGAGTTAGAAAAGATTGCCTCAAAGATTTTCGGTCCAGATCGTGTCTTTGAAGTTTCAGATTTAGATGCTGCCCTTGATAGAGCGGTCGGGGATGCTGTGCGTCCACTGAGTGAAGACATGGTTGGAATTATTGTGACCGGATCTGTTGTCACGGTTGGCGAAGCTCGCACATATTTGAGAAAGAAGTTTGCACAATGAAAATTCTTGGAGCATCAGTCCTGATTGCTGAGAGCATGACTATGGGTTTTGCAATCCTTCTAGCTATGAAAGATCATTCAACTGCAGCAATCATTTATGGCTGTGTGGTCTCTTTCTTGCTATTTGTTGCAGCTGGACTTGTTCGACGCCCTGGCGGATTTGTAATTGGTTCAATCATGCAAGTAGCGATGATTGGCTTCGGATTTGTTGAGCCATCCTTCTTCATTATTGGGGTGGTCTTGATTGGTCTGTGGGTGGCAGCCATAGTGGTGGGGCGGAAGGGTGAGGCCGCGCGCGCTGCCTTGCTGGCTGCAGGGCCTAAAAAACCCTAATAGACTAGGCGAGTGAGCACAGAGAAAACTCTAATCCTGGTCAAGCCAGATGGCGTTGCCCGCGGTTTAGTTGGCGAAGTAATTTCACGTGTTGAAGCAAAGGGTTATGCAATTGATTCTTTGCGCATGCTGCAAGCAGATCGCGCATTACTAGAAAAGCATTACGCAGAACATATTGGTAAGCCATTTTATGAACCACTAGTTGAATTCATGATGTCTGGTCCAATAGTTGCGATCATTGCATCTGGCAATCGCGTCATCGAAGGCTTTCGTTCACTAGCTGGCGTAACAGATCCAACTGTTGCAGCACCTGGAACAATCCGCGGTGATCTAGCACGTGATCAAGGAACCAAAGTTGTGCAAAATATTGTTCATGGCTCTGATTCACCAGAATCAGCAGCTCGTGAAATTCAGATTTTTTTCCCAAAGAGTTAATTCCCCGCACAAAAAAAGTACAAGGAGTAAGAAATGTCATCAGGAAGCAGAATGTCCTTCATCGGTCGCGATATGGCCGTTGACTTAGGCACAGCAAACACGCTTGTGTATGTGCGTGGACGTGGCATTGTTCTGAACGAACCATCAGTGGTTGCTGTTAACCAAGACACAGGCGGAATTCTGGCTGTTGGTATTGAAGCAAAGAAGATGATCGGTCGTACTCCTGGCAACATCGTTGCAATCCGTCCTTTGAAGGATGGCGTGATCGCAGACTTTGATACAACAGAGCGCATGTTGCGCTACTTCATCCAAAAGGTGCACCGTCGTCGTTACTTGGCTAAGCCAAGAATTGTTGTGTGTGTTCCATCAGGTATTACTGGTGTGGAACAGCGCGCAGTAAAAGATGCTGGTTATGCAGCTGGTGCACGTAAGGTCTACATCATTGAAGAGCCAATGGCAGCAGCAATCGGTGCTGGTCTTCCAATCCATGAGCCAACAGGCAACATGGTTGTAGATATTGGTGGCGGTACAACAGAAGTTGCTGTTATTTCATTAGGCGGAATCGTTACCTCACTATCTATTCGTGTGGGCGGCGATGAGCTAGATCAATCAATTATTAACTGGGTTAAGCGTGAATTCTCCCTACTTCTAGGTGAGCGCACAGCAGAAGAGATCAAGATGGCTATCGGATCTGCGTATCCATTAGCTGGTGAAAATGATGCGGAAATTCGTGGTCGCGACTTAGCAACAGGTCTGCCAAAGACAATCGTTGTTTCAGCAGCTGAAATTCGCAAGGCGTTAGAAGAGCCAGTGAACCAAATTATTAATGCTGTTAAGAGCACACTTGATAAGACTCCACCTGAGCTTGCTTCAGATCTAATGGATCGTGGCATCGTTCTAACTGGTGGAGGAGCACTTCTTAAGGGACTCGATGAGCGTCTTCGCAAAGAAACTGGAATGCCAATTCACATTGCAGAGCGCCCATTAGATGCAGTTGCAGAGGGTTCTGGAAAGTGCATCGAAGAGTTTGAAGCTCTTGAGAAGGTTCTAATCTCCGAGCCTCGTCGATAGCGTCTTTCGTAAATGCGTAACGGAGGACGCGCACGTTTGTTGCTAGTGACATTAATTGTCACTTCACTGTTTCTAATTACTTTAGATTTACGTGGCGTTAAAGTCATTGACGGCTTCAAGCAGGGTTCACAAACGATCATGTCTCCATTTCAGCGGGCAGGCAGCGCAGTCTTATCGCCAGTTAAGAGCTTCTTTTCTGATGTCACACATCTAGGTCGAACCCGTAATCAGATTGAGAAGCTGCAAGCCGAGAATGCAAACTTAAAGTCAAAGCTGATTAATCGTAAAAATGCAGATGCACAACTAAAACAGCTCAAAGGCATTTTGGATTTAGCAGGAACTGCCGGTTACAAGATTGTCAGCGCTAGGGTAATTAGTCATGGATCTAGTCAATCCTTTTCACAGACAGTCACGATTGACATAGGAAGCAATGCTGGAATCAAAAAGAACATGACAGTTCTATCTCAATACGGAATTGCTGGTGTTGTGAAAGATGTGTATCCAACAACTGCCTTGATTCAATTGGCAAGTGATCCAGGATTTAGAGTTGGTGCGCGTATTGCAGGGACTCAGCAAATTGGAATCCTGACAGGACGCGGAACTCGCTCTGCGGGACTGCAGTTACTTGATAATTCGACCACCGTTAAGGAAGGCGATGTTTTACTTTCTCGCGGAAGTATCGCAAATCGCCCCTTTGTTCCAGGTGTTCCTTTGGGCTATGTGACAAGTGTTGATAATTCAGCCGGTGCTGTGGCCCAGACTGCAACTATTCGTTATTACACAAACTTCTCAGCACTCGGAGTCGTTGCAGTTGTAGTCAGTGGCTCGAGCTCTAATCCAGGAGATGCCCTAGTTCCAGTCAAGCCACGTGTTACACCAATTCCGACGGTTACGGTTTTTGTAACTCCATCACCATCACCTACAAAGTAGCCACCATGCTGACCCGCCAATTTTCAATTGCAACCCCAATCTTTCTTACCATATATGTAATTCAAGAAGCATTTGTCTCACAGATTCGTTTACCTGGCGGTGGGTTTTCAATTCTGTTGATCTTTGCCCTCACTTGGGCTGTGCTTAGTGAAACTGAGGTTGCAGCCGTTATTGGCTTTGCAGCTGGTTTCTTAATGGACCTATCTCAAACTGCTGCCGGACCATTTGGTCAGTGGACTTTGATTATGTTGTTGGCTGGATATGCAATTTCTTACATTGGTTATGGCGATGACAATGTGCAATCAAATGCAATTGGCATTGTTTTCTTTGTTGTAATTGCAAATCTCTTGGTGGAAATTGCCTACGTTGCAAGCGGGGCGTTGCTAGGCGTCCCAATTGGTTCATTTCTTCAAGTTCTTATCACCTTGTTTGGAATGAGTATTTGGGCCATGTTGGTTTCACCAATTCTGCTGCCAGTATTTACTCGTTTGCATGCAATTATCTTTGATTCACGGTCAGCGCTATGAACAATAAATCTCGGCTATCTTTACTAGTTGTTCAAATCCTCGTTGTTTCCTTAATGACAGCGTTATTTGGTCGTCTATTTTATTTACAAGTTGCAGCAGGGCCTAAATACCGCGAAGCAGCCCTTAGTATCCAGAGTCGAGATGTTGTATCCCCTGCTACGCGTGGGTTGATTGTTGATGGATACGGAGTTCCATTAGCAATGAATAAGGCGGGTTTGGCAATCACAATCGATCGTATTGCTATTGATAAGTTAGAGGATAAAGGCGTTGGAGTTATGAAGCGCTTGGCAGTTCTACTCAATCTAAAGTACGCAGATATTTATCAGAACACCCGATTATGTGGTGAACTTCCAAAAGGACAAAAAGCTGGATGCTGGCAGGGATCTAGATTCCAGCCTATTCCTATTACAAAATCTGCTGACCCCGATATCGCCCTGCAAATAGTTGAGCGCTCCGATGAATTTCCAGGTGTTGACGCCCAGCCAGTTGCTATTCGCAGTTATCCAAGTTATTTAGAGGTAAATGCTGCACACGTTCTGGGTTATGTCGGCCCACTTACAGAGTCAGATTTATTGGCATCAAATGGAACGCAGTACTTCCGGAGCGAAACTATTGGCAAAACGGGACTTGAAATTCAATATGACTCATTCCTTCGAGGTGAACCGGGAATCCGTACAGTAATTGTTGATCGCAAAGAATCGGTCACTCGCGAAAGCCAAAACACACAACCAGTTGCGGGGAATCACCTTGTGACAAGTTTGGATGTTCGCTTACAAGCAGCGACCGAGAAAGCGCTTAAGGAAGCGGTTCTGCGTGGACGTGCTAACGGCTACACATCTGATTCAGGTGCGGCAATAGTAATGGATGTAAAGACAGGGCGAATTTTAGCTCTTGCTTCATATCCAACATATGACCCCAACGCATGGGAAAAAGGCTTAACTATTGAACAAGCTGCAGATTTGTTTAGTGAAAAGAAATCAGTTCCGGCACTTAATAGAGCTCTACAAGGTTTGTTTGCACCAGCATCAACTTTCAAGGTTGTCTCGGTAGTTGCCGCTGCCTCTGCCGGCTATGACTTGAATGCAAATTACAATTGCCCTTCCCAGGTGCAGGTGGGTACTAGAGCTTTTCAGAACTTTGATAGTAAAAATCAAGGAACTATGAATATGAAGAAAGCTATTGCAGTCTCGTGCGACACCATTTGGTATCAAATCGCCTTTGATGAATG